>OGMP01000035.1_pt1 | contig 119470 bp, 104 predicted proteins | sample 1573261 | NCBI WGS metagenome assembly OGMP01 (sample SAMEA2581878, study PRJEB24529) | metagenome | biome: Human gut stool | place: China | collected 2011 | reverse complement strand
AGTCCATTTCTCTTTATGTAGGTAGCACTTCGGGAATGGAGTTGCGGATTTAAGGTAAAAAAAGAAAAGGAACTTCTGTTTCAAAATATCACTATGCCAATGGAGCACGACCTTTCCTTTATATCGAGAGAACAAAAGGGAAAAACATGCCATCGGGTCCGGGTGATGAATATGAATCACATCATACCCAGAACATATCCTTTTCAATCTCAAGATCATAGCCGGGGATATCATTGTGGCAGATATTTGAGTCCATGCGTAGCAACAAATAAGGTTTGCATACTTGTTTAAGGTTTTATTTTTCAAACTCTTGTCTCTGACTGCGCATAACATATCACAATATACCCCTCTTTGCGATAAACCACTCATCAGGTCATACATTACCTTTTCAACTCCACCCTTTATAGGGTAGAACTTGCCTAACTGTAAAACTTTTTTCATGTTATTATGCCAAAACCACACTAAAGAGTCTCGCAAAGTTAAATTTTTTCATGATTGCGAGCAAGCATTTCTTCATAAATTTTCAAATAAAATTTATATTTGCTTTCCTTGCTAAAGTTATTTAAGGCATATTCACGGCAAGAGCCTTGAAAATAAGGTTTTCCCAGTAAAACAATTTTATCTATTTCCTGTGCCAGCTGATTAACATTTCCCTGCTCGACTATGACTCCCGTTTTTTCCGTTATAACTTCCACACTTCCTCCTGTTCTATAGGTAATTACAGGTGTTCCACAGGAGATGGATTCCATATTTACTGTCGGGAAATTATCTTGCCAGGTAGGATTTACAAAGACGTCTGCAGCAGCGTATAACTGTGCCATTTGAGAGATGTTCTCGGTGCGTTCTATACCGACCATTTTATCATTTAAAAACTTTTTTTGCTTCTTTGTAACTCCTATCAGGACTATCACCTGGTCTTCTGATAAAAGAGATGATAATTTGCAAAAATCTTTCAATCCTTTTTCTTCACTCCAAATACTGGCAACTCCCAATATGATATGCTTGCCCACCAAGCCAAATTGTTTCTTAATATGGTCTGTATCCTCTGAAGGAGCGAAGACATGAGTATCGATTCCGTTATGCACAACACGGCATTCATAATCTTTCAAAAAGGATTTCTCCATTTCTGACTTTAACCATTTCGAAACAGGAGCAAACAGTAACCGATTGTGTGGTATCGAAGTAAAAGCCTGCTGTTTGTCCAGCCAATTCCGAGCAGAACGGTCATAGAACCAGCTTGCAGGGAATTTCCTTTTTTGTGGACAGTGGCCACACCCGGACTGCCACTTATCACAACCGGCATAATCATAATGATAACAGTGACCGGTATATAGCCAGCAATCATGCACAGTCCACACTACAGGAATATTACTTTTGGAAAGGAAATCGAAAAGAATTGGGTAATTCAGGAAATACCCATGAATATTGTGAATATGAATCACATCAGGATCAATTTCACGAATTCTCTGAATAAATCTCTCTGTAGCTTTTTGGGATGCCAGCCCATGCCGATCAAACAAGCGCGTCATAGCTCCATGCCAAGCCACACTCCATACGTTCCCCACCGGCACTATTTGGGAAGTGGAAATGCGTAATCCATCTCTTCCTTTGCTATAAGCCAAATAGCTCTCCCAACCGTTTTCTTGAACCAAATCCCCAATTTCCTGCATGATACGCCCTGTTGAAGTAGAAGGACGTAAGACTGGATTTAATTGTAACAGTTTTCTTTTTCTCATTGCATCTGAATAAACAAGTCCATCCATTTTTTCATAATCACCTCTTCGGAATATTCTGCAATAATTTCTCTTGCGTTTTGTGCACAATGTGCACGCAAAGCGTTGTCTTTCATCATGAAGGACAATGCCTTTGCCAGAGCAACAATATCCCCCTCGGGCACTATCAAGCCATTTTCCTGATGCCGGATGATATCCTTGGGACCGCATTTAAAAGCAAAAGAGACAACTGGCACTCCACAAGCCATCGCTTCGATCATCACCATAGGAAAACCCTCATAATTGGAGCTCATAACCAATATAGAACTGCAGACATATTCCTGACCGATATCTGTCGTAGGAGCGTGAATCTCCAAACTGTCTTCCAGTCCATATTCCCTGATTGCATGCAACAATTTGTCTTTCCATTCTCCCTGACCGAAGATATCCAACCTCCAATCTGACAGTTCAGAATCCTCCTTAACAAGTTTCCAAGCCTGAATCAGTTTGTCAAAGCCTTTCTGATAATCCAAACGCCCCACAGCAAGAACCCGTTTTACACTGGAATCAGCGTAAACATTCTTCAAACGCATTGCAGCATTGGGAATCACCTGAATATTGGGCAAATCCCCCCAATATTGCCGGTCTTCCTGAGTCAAGACAACAAAACGGTCAAAACGACGAACCAACCTTTCATCTGTCCAGGTACGCCACTTATCAATCAATCCCAGAATTCCCTGGCGTCCATATTGCAAACGGAAAAACTTGCAATAATGCAACTCCAATATTTTTTTACTGCCATCCTTTATGTCAGGAATGAAAGAGGACTCAGAAGGATAAAGGGATACCACAAAATCCGGTTTTTCCTGATACAACAGTCTGGTAAGCCGTTTCTTATGAGTCCGCTTACGCTTTAAATATCCCAGAACCTTAGTCCAGACGGGGCCACCATTATCATCGGAATAATTAATATCCAAATCTATCATTCGTACCGTATCCGGAAAAGGATAAAACGCAGGCCTTCCTTTCTGATCCGTAGTAACGATCAGGATTTCCCAATCCGTGTGCCGGGACAAATAGCTGACTTTGTTCAGCAATACACGTTCCATCCCACCAGGATTGTATACTGAATGCACGCAATAAACTATCTTCATCATTCTACCTGTTCACTTCTCAAACAAACCTGATTATAATCATCATTCTCTTGCTCACCAATCATTAAAAACAGGGCGTAAAACACGAATATGTCTGTAGAAACTTTTAACCAAAAGACGAAATTCAATGAAATAAGGAACAAGAAAATCAAATGTTCCCGTTTAAATCGGTTCATTAGAATCTGCCCCAATTTGATAAAATAGATACAGAAAATCCCTAAACCAATAACCCCAAAATAGAAAATAAATCTCAAATAACCGATATCAGTAGCTTTATAAAAGCCACCCCATTTCGGACCAATATAATAGGGATCTAAATAATAGGGATTTTCCATATAACCGTCCCCAATCACCCAAGTTTTAAAGGAATCTGGAAGAACAAACATATCTTTAAGAATCTCATTGGAATGAACATTCCATTTTCCGGTTTCGGCCAAACTGAAAAAACCTTCGAAAGCAAAGCGAAAATTCTCTCTAGCCTCTTCATTTGTATGATAAAGAAATACGGATATACCTAATCCTAAAACTGTCACTCCAACAAAAATACTGATAAGTTTTTTTCGCGACGCCTCATCACGCATCCGGAATAAAACCTCATAGACTAAATATGCCAAACAAACAAGTACACCAATCGTTGTGGTTCTGGAAATCATATTACCAATTGCCCCAATAATAAAAATCGCCAGTACATATAACCATAGCCCCCATTTATTCTTCTCCAAATCAATGTGGGTCATCATATAAGCAATCAAAACCAGAACGGCTGCAAAACGGGTTCCGGCTACATCCAAACTGGCTCCAATACCATACAAACGCTTTGCATCCTTCAGAGTTTCCAAATCTACGAAACCCAAACCAGCCACATAACGATTTACCAATAACTCAAAAGACGGATTGGAAGAAATGATCATCGCTAAAGCGCATTGCATCACACATACGGCCACCAAATAATTTCCAACCAAAACAACGGAAGCCTTGCCATGCAAAGCCCGGATCAGGGATACAACAGTATAGGCCCCCCCGCACCATACCCACATGGAAATGATATAGGTGGCATACGTATAATCATACGTATTATTATAGACTACTGCGGCAAAGCCTGCCAATGAAACGCCCAAAGCCCAAAGGCTGAGAGTAGAAAAATCCTTATCGATGGTAGCATCACCTCTACGACTCATTCTCAATCCGAGCATAACAAGCCCCAAGGCTGCCAACATCATTTTTGTATTTACACCCGGAAGAAATGTAAATTCTATTGGAAAAAAATACAAGCTGGTAATCACAGTCAATACCAGCATTCCGATCATTTTACTCATTTATAACCCAAAATTAATTTATAAACAAACTCTTGCATTACCTTATTATATAACAAAACCGCCCAGTACTGCTTTTTCCAAGCTAACCATTGTAAGGCTCTTGTACGAAAGCAGACAGACTTATTCCTCCAAATAAATCTGTTGGATTCCTGATACCAATCAGACCACAACCTGTACATCTGAAAATCATCAGAGATCAACAAGGGCAATTTAATACTTAATTTAAAATATTCCAAGTAAAGATCAAACTTCTCTCCGAACTTTCTTCTGATAAAACCAATCGTTTCATCAACATTATGATTAATATCAGCCAAATGCTTTTCACTCCATGATGCTGTCATCGCTCCCGAATTGGTCCGGACATAATGATAATAGGCATGCGGCACATAAGCCACATTCTTTGCGCAAGCCATCAGTTTGATTATCGTCATATCTTCTCCCATGGAATATCCTTCTGGGAAAAGAATACTGTCATCATCATACAAACTTCTTCGAATAAGCTTATTCCAAACATTATATTTCATTGTCCCGGATAAAACAGCCTCTAAAGCCTCTTTTGGGGTTTTGCAGTTTGGTTGCGGCATATAACGTTCTTTTTCCTGATAAGACAAGAACCAGTCACTCCAAACCAAATCGGCCTGCTGCTGCTCAGCAGCAGCATACAAATCTTTCAACAGGTCCGGTTCCGCAAAGTCATCGCTGTCCATGTGAAAAATATATTTACCACGTGCTACTGACAACCCTGTATTCCGGGCAGCCGGCAACCCTCTATTGGATTCATGTTTCAAAACGACGCAATCAGCTTTTCTATGAGGATATTCCGCCATCAGCTTCATTAGAAGATCCATACTCTGATCGGGTGTCGAATCATCTACAAAAATAAATTCAACATTTTCCAGAGTCTGCCGAAAAAGAGAGATCACGCAACGCTCTATAAATTTTTCGACATTATATACCGGAACAATGACACTAACCTTATATTGTTCTCTTTCCATAGACAAAATACCTGATCAAGATTTTAATTCTTTTCCATAAAGGAAGCTGATCCAATTCATTCAGTTTATTATAAAAGAAATCAAAATAAAACTTCTCATCAAAGAAAGGAGATTTACGATAGTATTCCCACCATATATCAAAATTGATACATATACCCTTCCAGGGTTTCTGCCCATTATAATGCACGATACCTGAAAGAAATGCCAAATTCAATTCATCTTGATTCCAGATCTGCAACAATTCATGCTTATGATAAACCATCGCTTCTGAAATAAATGTAGACAAACAAAAATCCGGCGTCAAATAATATATTTTTCCTCCACACACCAGATTAAGTATATCCATATCCTGAAACATGTATTTATTTCCTGCCAATTCTTTAAAACGGGAAACCAGACTATCCTCTCTCATTTTTTTTGAATTGAAAATCAAATTACCGGAATAAATTATCTGGGCAGGATTCAAATGACGTTTCTTTATAAAATACTCCTTATATTCAGGCACTAAATGTGCTAACGAATTAACACCCGCTATATAGTAGTCATCCAGATTTGTCTGGTAATAGACTTCTGATAAATCAGAGCGAAAAATAACATCTACGTCTGAATAAATTATTTTATCATATTCAGGTATTAAATCTGGAATTAATAAACGATAATAAGCAGGTGTTGTAATTCCCCGAATTTCAAAAGAATGATCGAAAGAAGAATCTACAATGCGATACGTAATATTGCAATTTTTATAATACTTCTTCAACTTGTCCAATTCTGAATGATTTAAGTTTTCGTGTTCAGAGTGAAGAATAAAAATATCATAATAAGTTGTCTCTTTTGCATTCATCATCAAAGATGAAATGCAAATACAAGCTGGAAATATCAAATTATTATCAAAAGAAAAAACTATAGGAACTATATTCATAAAGATATCAGCTTATTTTATATTTATCTTTTTTATTAATGGAATATTTTTATATTCATTACTTCTAATAAAAGAAACAGCATCTTTTATAGCCTTACATTTCAATCTCATTATCTTAAAATTGAATTTCAAAAAAGAAACAGACAATGTAAACATCAACAAATAAAAGATACTCAATATATTCAACATACTACTAAGCAGAGAACTATCTGGCATATAAATAAAACGATGCCAAAAAACTAGTTTAAAATATAAATCAGCAAAAATTAATGTTCTCTTTTTGTCTTCATCAACTAAAGTCGAACCTGCATCAAGATGTTTTATTCCACTTCCAAACAATGTTAATTGTTTTAAGCCCAATAAATGCATTTTGTAAAACATAACCTGATCTTCCCCAAGTGGATATTTCTGTCTATCCAACCACAATTCTTCCTCGAAACGAATTTTCAAAAAATCTTTTTTACGGCAAAAAAAACATGGTCCTGCATTTGTTTCAGATAAATATACACCAGACTTAGGATTATTATTATATGAATATCCGGAATTCCTCATAACCTTATATCCCCATATTTTATCATTATACCGAGGGCACATTCTACCAGATACAGCCATTAAAACTTTATTCAGAATAGGACGATCGGCATTCGGGAACACATCTGGAGCTATTATTGCCGCAGATTCTTTCTTCAGATAATTATATAACATCTCTACAGAGTTATAAGACAGTAATACATCATCATCTAAAAAAAGAATATATTCGGTATTAATCTCTTGGTACTGTAAAGCACGTTGAGCCACCATTCCTTTTTTAACATAAATATATTGTTCATATCCTATTGTCTCTTTAGGTATAGAATAGCCTTCAGCAATATAAACAAGTATCTGCCTAGGTTTAATTGTCTGGCTATTTAACGAATCCAATAATTTCTGATATTTTTCACCGGCTGTACCTAAAGTTCGAATTACTGCAGAATATTCAAATTGATTTTCCATGTCTTAAATGTCTAAGTAGCAACATAAATTTTGACAATAAAGTAAAATGGTGTGTTACTCCCCACATCATAAGCTTTAATTTAAAGTTGAGATAAGGGCAAGACCATATATATTGATGACTTTCTGGATGCAAAGTCAAGAACTTATCATAAGTCTGAACATTCAGAATCCATTCCTGTTTACTTTTTAAGATTCGCCAACATAATGGTTTTTTCAGTATTTCATAAACATTTTTCTTTTTGAAATAGTTTATTACATCTAAATACATCATTTGCTCATCATGCATTGTTTTTTCTGTCAGATTGTGTACTATTGATTTTTCATTTTGCCAATAATAGTAATAAGCACGAGGAATGTGAACAACCTTATCAGCATGATATAATAACTTTACAGCTAGATTAAAATCTTCACAATACGCATAGCCCTCTAAAAAAGATAATTTATTATCTTCATAAATTGTTCTTTTAACTAGCAAATTAAACAATACTGTCCATCCAAAAGCTATATACTTTTTCAAGGAAGAATATTTATCTTCAGTCCAATCTACTGTTTTATAATAAACTTTCTTATCCTGATATACCATCTGAAAATCACAAGTAACAATATCCGCTTTCTCCAATATTGCAGTATGATACATATCTGAGATCATCGAAGGATCGATCCAATCATCACTATCACAATAAAATACATATTCTCCTGTTGCAACCGTTAAGCCATTATTTCGTGCAGCAGACTGGCCCATATTTTTAGTATGGTTTATAATCGTACAATGATTACTTCTCTCTGGATATTCAGATATTATCTTTTCTAAAATATCAATACTACTATCCGGAGTAGCATCATTGACAAAGATATATTCTATATCCTTAAAAGTCTGTTCAAACAAAGAGCGAGCACATTTCTCGATAAATGCTTCTGCATTATAAATCGGAATTATTATTGATACTTTAGGCATCTTAAAACTCTATTTTTAAATTTGGCTATTTTATGTTTTTATCTAAACAAAAGCTCCATATTATGAAATTTCATAATAAATAATCGACTTTTCAATCTATCCTAATAATCTTTGGAAGAATCTTTCTTAACATTCTTCTCCAAAGCAGTCTGCAAAGTATAGCATTATCCTCCCATAATTTGCTTCTGACGGTGTATTATGTGTAACAACTATATTCGTATCCTCATGCACTTTAAAATCAGTAACAAGAAGGATTCAAAAGGACAATTTCTAAAAAGCCAGAAACGACACCGATAACTGAATGAAAAAGAACGTTTCAAGGATTTCCAAGCTGCATGTAAATCTTTATTTTTATACCACAAATAAGGATTTTTCTCTATATCACCTTCACATAAAGACTTGCAATATTGGTATATATATAAGTCCATATCTTTAGAGGGTATTTTCAAAGCTTCATATGCTTCACATATTTGGCGTAAAATGAAAGCTGCAGTATGGATATCTAATTTATACTTAATTTTATCATCAACACCCACTTCATTACTCCACACGTAAAAGAAATCGGGACAAATTCTTAAAGAAGTACATTTTTTTAAATATTGATCTACAAAAATAGTATCTTCCCCTATTTTTATCCTTTCATCAAATCGCAAATCTCCAATTAAATCTCTTTTAAAAAACTTTGTCCATGGACTCCGAAATATACAAAAATGAATATTGGATAACAAATAATCAGCCATCATTTTGCGGTTGGAACAAACCACTGGAGGTACACTCCGCCATTCATTTAAATGACCCTGAGAATCCAAAGTCTTAAATAGAAAAACAATAAGGTCCTCTGAATATTGCGGTCCTAAATGCAGGGTATTGTCCAAAAGATAGTCATCGCTGTCTACAAAAAGGATCCATTTCCCTCTTGCTTGGTCCAGACCTAAATTTCTTGCAGCACTCACCCCTTGATTCCGTTGGTGAAATGATTTTATCCGAGTATCCTTGAGAGCATATTCATCGCACATTCTGGAAGACGTATCACGACTTCCATCATCCACCAATAATAATTCCCAATCTGAATATGTTTGTCTTATAATGCTGTCTACGCATCTCTTTAATGTTTTTTCTGCATTATAAACCGGTATAATAATTGATACAATCTGTTCCATATCCAAGCCTCTTTAAAATCAAAACAATATCACACTTCTTGAAATAAAAATCTATAAACCGCAACAAATGAATGTCACTCATTGTAAACTAATTCATGACACAGAGCAAAGTTCTGTGCAATGAATTAGTTTTACAATTATGCATGAATATATGCGCTACAAAATTACACCTTTTTGTTTACAATACAAAAAAATAGCACATTTCATATAAATTAAAAACAAAGGTTTACTGGTCTGACTGATTCTTGCGTTTCAAGAAATCTGTGGGATTCTCGCCGAAATACTCGCGATAACACTTGGCAAAATAGGACGGAGAATTGAATCCCACCTCAAAAGCTACCTCTGAAATGGTCTTTTCCGTAGAGGCCAGCAGCGAAGCGGCTTTCTTCAGACGTGCCATGCGCAACAGCTCGTTAGGCGGATAGCCACAGAGAGATTTGGTCTTACGATAGAGCTGCACCCGGCTCAGCCCCACCTTTTCGCCCAATTCCTCTACCGTAAAGTCCGCACGGTGCAGATTGCGGGCAATCAAGGTGCGCAATTTTTCCACAAAGCCCTGATCGAGATCATGTCCCTCCGTCGTGTCAGTCAGCGGCAGAGCCCCCTCTGCAAAGAAGTCTTTCAGGCGTTTGCGGTTTTCAATCAGGTTACTCAGGCGCACCTGCAACAGTTCGGCGCTGAACGGTTTGGCTATGTAGGAGTCCGCTCCGCACTGATATCCTTTTATTTTCTGTTCGGCCATGTCATAGGCTGTGAGCATCATCACCGGGATATGACAGGTCTGCAACTCCTGTTTCAACCGGCGACAGCACTCCATACCGTCCATCACCGGCATCATCACGTCACACACCACCGCATCGGGCACATACTTCATAGCCAACTGCAAACCTTCCTGTCCGTTGGCAGCTTCGAGCACATTATAGTCTTTTTTCAGGAACGAAGAAACATACGCCCGTATATCCTGATCATCATCAATAACCAGCACGGTTTTCTCCTTTCCGGTCACCTCGGCATGAGCGGCTACCAACGAATGCTGCTCGGCCTGCAGGATAGCCCCCTCCTTAAAGTTGAGCGTATTTCTCGGCAGTGCGTCCAGAGAATGCACTTCGCCCTCCTGTTCAGCCGGAATCTCAATACAGAATCGGGTGCCCTTACCCGAATCACTATCCACCTGAATCTGTCCGTGATGCAATTCTACAAAGGCTTTTACCAGAGCCAATCCGATGCCTGAACCTCCGGGATGTACCCCAATCTGATAGAATCGGTCGAAGATATGCTGCACATGTTCGGCCGACATGCCTACCCCATCGTCGGTCACCGTCAGACGGAACCAGCGCTTTCCTTCTTTCTCAAAAAATACCTGCTCCACGGTTACCGTGCCGTTCTCGGGAGTAAACTTAAAGGCATTCGAAAGCAGATTGTAGAGAATACGCTCCAGTTTTTCGGCATCGGCCACCACCTCGGTCTGTTCCTCGGAAGCGAACCGGCACAAGAAATGGATGTGCTTCCGGTAAGACAGCGCCTTGAAAGAGTCGGCCCACTCGGCCATAGCCGTACCCAACTGGAAACGCGACAGGTTGAGCGTCAGTTTGCCGTTTTCATATTTCCGGAAATCCATAATCTGATTGGCCAGACGCAGCAGCACGGTCACATTCTTGTGAATGATATTCACCAGAAAATGTTCCTGCTCATCCAGATTCCGACTTTTGAGCAACTGCTCTACAGGAGCGGAAATCAAGGTCAGGGGGGTACGGATGTCGTGCGACACATTGGTAAAGAAGGCCAGCTTGGCACGTGTGGCCTCCTCTACCTGATGAGACAGTGCGATCAGCTGGTCGCGCTGATCCTCCAGTTTCGTCTTTTGAGCCGAAAGTTCTTCATTCAACCGTTTCTTGGTCCAGAAGGCACGTACCAGAATCACAAGCAGCATTCCGGCCAGAAGCAGAATGAGCAGACAAGCCCACAAGAGTATCCGCTGCGAAGAATAACGCATCAGAAAGGTATCCAGCTGCTGGTCCAGATATTCGATTTTCCGATCCAGGGTTTCAATATGTTTGGTCTGCATCTGCATCACCCGAGCATTCTCACTGTTGACCAATGCCGTGGACAGAATATTTTCTTTCTGATAAGGCTCACCGCGGAGGATGTGCATGGCCAGCTGCAACAGGCTGTCGCCGGCCGTAGGATAAATGAAAGAAGCATCGAGCACTCCTTCACGCACCAGATTCACCGCACCGGAAAGGGCATCTACGCCCACAAAGAGAATGTCCTTGTGACGGTTTCTCTTCTTGGCCGCTTCGTATGCACCCAGCGCCATACGGTCGTTTTGGGCAATCACCATATCAATATGAGGCTGACGCGTCAGGATGGAATCGAAAGCGCGCTCGGCATCTGCCTCCCGCCATCCGGCACTTGCCGTGGCCAGCACCTCGATGCCGGGACTTTTGGCCAGTTCTTCCATCATTCCCTGATGCCGTTCTGTAGCGGGAGTAGAACCGGTGAGTCCCGTGAGTTCTACAATATTTCCCTTACCACCCAGACGCTGTTGGATATAGTTTCCGATGCCGCGACCGATTTCCCGATTGTCGGCACCTATATAAGCGGTATAACGCGAAGAATGTGTCTTGCGGTCGACCAACACGACCGGCGTTCCGGAGCGATAAGCCTTTTCGATAATCGGTGTCATGCTTTCGGCTTCGTTCGGAGCCACCACCAGCAAATCCACTCCCTGTTTCAGCAGAGAGTCTATATCCTGAATCTGCTTGCGGCTATCGTCGTTGGCCGACGTGATTTTCACCTCCACTCCGGGAAAGAACAGGGATTCACGCATAATCTCCCGATTCATCTGCGTGCGCCATTCATCCTGACTGCACTGCGACACACCGATTACGTATTCGGCTTCAGCAGGCTCACAGGAGGCCAAAGTCAACAGAAATCCGCCACACAAAAGCAGTTTTCCGAAAAATATAGATTTCAAATTCATTTTGGTTTTCCAGTTTGTTTGATGTATTAAACAAATATAAGCAGATTTTTTGAATTCTCGGATATGCCTACCGACAAAAAAAGCGGCATTGTCGCAAAACAATGCCGCTACAAATCATCATAACCTAAAACCAGAAACCTATTTGAGTCTGTTAATCAATTCAGCAGGAAGTTCAGGCATGGCTCCGTTCTGCGTACAAACGTAGGCCGAAGTTTCCACAGCCAGTTCGTGTGCCTCGCGCACGGTCTTGCCGCTCAGAATAGCCGCAACAAAGGCAGCAGTAAACGAGTCACCGGCTCCTACCGTATCGGCCACCTCCACTTTCGGAGTTTCTACAAACGACATCTCGCCCGGTGTGAACACATAACTTCCGTTCACGCCACAGGTCAGGATGAGCATCTTCAGATTATACTTGCCCAAAAGAATCCAGCACTTGTCCTGAAGGTCTATGCCCGGATAACCGAACATACGGCTCACGGTAACCAGTTCCTCGTCGTTTATCTTCAGGATGTTGCATCTTTTGAAAGAGTTGCACAGGATTTCCTTGGTGTAGAAGCTCTGACGCAAGTTGATATCAAAGATCTTCAACACATTGGCATCGTGAGGCATGGCATCGAGAAAAGCGTTGATGGTGTTGCGTGACACCACGCTGCGCTGAGCCAGCGAACCGAAACATACGGCACAGGCCTGATGGGCCAGTTCATCCAGATCCTTGGTGTATGGAATGTTGTCCCAGGCCACACCTTCCTTGATGTCGTAACAGGGCACTCCTTCGGCATCGAGTTCCACCTGAACGGTTCCGGTGGGATAAGGCACTGTTTCGATCTGCATCTTCAGTTTCTTGGCCTGAAGATTCTCCAGGATCTCAGCTCCCAGTTTATCTTCGCCCACAGCACTCACCACTTTGCTGTTCAGTCCGAACTGCGATACATGATAGGCGAAATTGGCAGGAGCGCCACCGATTTTCTTTCCTTCGGGCAGCACATCCCAAAGTGCCTCACCCATACCGACAACTATATTTTTTTCCATTTCCTAATTTATCTTTTAATTTTAAAGGTATATGCCAACAAATAAATCACTCCCACGGTCATCACGGCCACAGCTCCGCTCTGTCCTACAGCGTCGCTGGCCACACCCATGGCCAACGGGAACACGGTACCGCCGAACAGACCCATAATCATCAGGCCGGATACTTCGTTCTTCTTGTCGGGCACATGCAGCAGTGCCTGAGAGAAGATGATCGGGAAGATGTTGGAGTTTCCGAAACCGATCAGCGCAATGCACACGTAGATCATCGCCTTGTCTTCAAAGACAAACAGACCGGCCATGGCAAAGAGCATCATCACCACACTGAATCCGAAGAAGGATTTGGATGACATTTTCTGCAGGATAAACGAACCGAGCAGACAGCCTGCCGTACGGAAGATGAAATAGAGGCTTGTGGCAAAACCGGCCTCGGCCAGGCTCATGCTCAGGCGCTCCATCAGAATCTTCGGAGCGGTGGTGTTGGTACCGACATCGATTCCCACATGACACATGATGCCGAGGAATGACAACAGTACAAACGGACGGGCCAACAGCGACACACTGTCCTTGAAACCGGAAGCACGGTCCTGCTCCTCTTCCTCAATCGGTGTGGAGGCCAACAGGAATACAGCCAGAATAGAGATGACCATATAAACCGGGAACAGTACCCGCCATCCCAAACCGAAAGCCGGGATGGCACCGGTGGCTCCCCACACGGCGATATACGGAGCAAGGAAAGAGGCAATGGCCTTGACGAACTGTCCGAAAGTAAGGCTGCTCGCCAACTTGTTTCCGGTCACGATGTTACTCAACAGCGGGTTCAGGGAGGTCTGCATCAGCGCATTTCCGATTCCCAACAAGGAGAAGGAGCAGAGCATCAACAGGTAGCTCTCGCCGAAGATCGGCAGCAGGAGGGACACGAAGGTCACCACCAGACTGAGCAACACGGTCTTCTTACGACCGATGCGGTTCATCAGAATGCCCGTAGGCACCGAGAAGATCAGGAACCAGAAGAACACCAGCGAAGGGAAGATATTTGCTTCGGCGTCCGTCAGCTGCAAATCCGATTTCACATAATTGGAGGCAATGCCCACCAGATCGACAAATCCCATGGCAAAGAAACAGAGCATCACCGGGACGAGTCGGAATATCTTAACTTGATTGTCAGAAGTCATAATCTTTAAGTTTATACATTATTGATACAGGCAACCGATGTTTTTACAGGCTCAGGCGATAGGCCTTGACTTGTCCGAAAGCAGCCTTACCACCCTCGGCAAAGCACTTCAGTGTGTTATATACTTCGGTTGGGAACACCAGATTGGTCATGGCAATGCGTCCGCCGTCTACAAAGAGTTCTACAGAGCACTTGTCCACAAATACATTCAGATGATAAGTCTTTCCGGCGCACAAAGACAGTGGAGCCCAGGTAGCCAGTGCGAAGTCATCCTTATAATTGATAGAATTAGTTTTGCGATGGTCGTGTGTTTCCTTCTCATGCGGAACTGCTTTCTTGCCGAAGTCTGTGATACCGCTTTCCGTACGGTCCATCACGGCGCGACCGCTCTTCAGATCCAGATAAATCGTGGTGTGCTCACCCTTTGCATTACTCAGTTCGATACCGACCTTGGAAGCATTGCCCGGAGTGATATCCATCTCCAGCTCAAACGCGCCCTGGTTGTTGACCAGCAAATTGTCGGTCGTTTGTTCCTTCTCCACCTGGAAAGAACCCAGATCGCGGGTTTCCTTACGCAGGTTCTGTACTTCCTTCACCACATTGGCAGCCATATAAATCTCGCCATTCTGTGTATACAGTGACAACTCGCGAGGTAATGCATTGCTACCACGGAACTGCTTGGTCGGAGTCAGGTTGGCATACTGCCAGTTACTCATCCAAGGCACTGCGATGGTGCGGTCGCCCGTATTGGAGAAACATACTGTGGCATAATGGTCCTTACCATAATCCAGCCATTTGGTCGTTTCAGGCTTGTTGTCACATACGAAGGTCGTACCGTCGAAATCACCCACGAAATACTCTGTGGCGCTACCGCCGAACAGACAACCCGGATTGATGTTCACAATCATCACCCATTTCTTCTTGTTCGGATCACCGTCCACCGGCAACTGTACGAAGTCGGGGCACTCAAACTGGTTCGGCTGCACACCGTATCCTTTTCCGAAACCGCTCAGATACTTCCATTCTTTCATGTCGGAAGACGAATAGAAACGCATCTCCTTATCAGCCGATACAATCATGTACCACTTCTGGGCCGGCTCATACCAGAAGACTTTCGGGTCGCGGAAGTCCTTCAGACCGTCAAAAGGAGTCAGAATAGGATTTCCTTCGTACTTAGTGTAGGTGCGTCCCTTGTCATTGCTGTAGGCCATACACTGAATCTGTCCGTGCTCGTCGCTGGCGGAAGTGTAGAAGGCAATCAGAGCATCCTTGCCGAATCCGGCGCTGTTCTTGTTGTCTACGACCACGCTACCGGAAAAGATATGTCCCAGTGTGTCGCGGGCGATGGCGGGCTTCAGATGATCCCAATGCATCAGATCCTTGCTCACTGAGTGACCCCAGTGCATGTTGCCCCACAGAGAACCATAAGGGTTGTACTGATAATACAGGTGATACTCTCCGTCCTGATATACCAGTCCGTTGGCATCGTTCATCCAGCCGTAGAGCGGTGTGTGGTGATACAGCGGACGATAATAATCGGTGTTGGTCACATCGAAGGTATCCGACATTTCGATCAGATTCCAGCAGGCGGCATTCTTGTTTACCTTACCGATCACGACGGTTGCCTCATCGGCTCCCTCCGGCAATTCAAACGGAACGAAATAGTCGGCGCTGTCTACAGCCAGACGCACATCCATGGCCATGTCGGCAGGATTGCCGGTGTCCAGTTTTACCTTACCTTCGGCCGAAGTTTCCTGAACCGGAAGCAACAGATACTTCGACGGATTTTGAATATGTACGATTGTGGTTGTGTCGTTTACATGTTCCAGACGAATGTTTTCTTTAGTCTGCACACAGGCAGTAAAAGCAGCTGACATCAGAGCAGCTGACAAAAGGAATAAGGGTTTTCTTGCGTTCATAATACAAATGTTTTTAGGTTGATTGATTGTTTCGTGTCACAAAGGTAACAGAATGATTACAAGGGGTATAACACAAATGTTACATTTCATGCAACAAATGTTTCATGCAACATTTCTAAGATAAAATGCAACCGGTGTTTTCTCTTTTACCCATGCTTTCCTATCTTTGCAGCGATAATCCTTTATTGCAGCAAACAGAAACCTGAAATTAAAAACAAAAACCGATTATGCTCACATTTATTTCCTGCGCCAAAACGATGACAGCCCGTACCAAAGTGGCTGTTCCTTTCACCACCGAACCGCTCTTTCCGGAAGAAGTGCAGCGGCAGGTGGCCCGCATGGCAGCTCTCGATACGATCGAAATGGGACGCCTCCTTCATGTCAATCCCAAACTGGCCGCACAGAATTGTCTGCGCTATCACGATTTCTATTCCGAAACCAACCGCCCGCTGCCGGCCCTACTCTCGTACACGGGAATGGTCTTCAAGCGCATCGCCCCTCAGGACTTCACGGCCGATGATTTTGCCTTTGCCCAGGAGCATCTGCGCATCACCTCTTTTCTCTACGGACTGGTGCGTCCGCTCGACCTCATCCGCAACTATCGTCTTGAAGGCAGTGTCCCGGCAGAAGAAGGAAGCCGCGAAACCATATTTGAACACTGGCGTCCACGGCTCACCGAATGCTTCATCCGCCAGATTCAGGAACAGGGCGGCATCCTGGTCAACCTGGCCAGTGCCGAAATGAAGGACCTGTTCCACTGGAAGGAAGTGGAAAACTCCGTGCGTGTCATCACTCCCGAGTTTTATACTCTGAAGAACGGAAAGCCGACCACCGTCGTGGTGTATGCCAAAATGTGCCGCGGCGAAATGACCCGCTTCATCATCCGCAACCGGATAGAAGATCCCGAGCAACTCAAGGCTTTCGCCTGGGAAGGGTTCACTTACCATCCTGAACTCAGCGAAGGCGACCGTCTGGTGTTCTGCATGCAAGCATAAGCATGCCCTTTTCCTTAAAAAAGCAGAAAACAACCAAAGTAACGTAGAAATATTGTACTTATTACAATTTAGAATTTATATTTGCGCATGAAACCAATTTAAATAAAAGGACTCATGAAAAAATCGCGTTACTTATTATTGGCTCTTGCCTTTTTAGGATTCCAAACAGCCACTCAAGCACAGGAGAAAGTCATCACCCGTGGTCAGGAAGTCAGCACCAACGGCAACATGCCGGCAGTAGGTGCCGCAGCGCCCGACTTTACCGGAACAGATAAGGAACTGAAAGAAGTGTCGCTCTCTTCTTTCCGCGGAAAACATGTCATTCTGAACATCTTCCCCAGTCTGGACACCCCTACCTGCGCCATGTCGGTGCGCCACTTCAACGAGGCGGCTTCGGCACTGGACAACACCGTAGTGCTCTGCCTCTCCAAGGACCTGCCTTTTGCACAGGCACGTTTCTGCACTGTAGAGGGAATTGAGAATGTCATCCCGCTGTCTCTATTCCGCAGCGAGGCATTCGACCAGACTTATGGTCTTCTCATTACCGAAGGACCGCTGAAGAATCTGGCCGCGCGTGCGGTGCTGGTTCTCGATCCCGAAGGAAAGGTCGTATATCGCCAGTTAGTCAAGAACATTTCCGAAGAGCCGGACTACGACCGTGCTTTGGAAAGTATCAAATAGTGAAAACCAACCATTCCTTATACCCTGCCCGTCCTCTGAATCATTCCTTATTTCAGGAAGATCAGAGGACGGGCTTTTTTATCATCCACAGTTTTCCCTCACGTTAATATATTCTTATAAGGTGAATATATGTTTCATATCCCACTGAAAAAAAATATTTTTCTTAATTTTGAAGGAAAATCAAAGGTAACAGAAACCTCCTGAGTCGCCAAACAGCTTCAAGGAAAGTCGCTTTTGCGTCAAAGGAACTAAATCACAACAGCTTATGAACAGAAAGGGAAAAGTCGTTGGTTACTGTCTGCTCACCTTCCTGACCGCATCGCCGGCCTGGGCCCAGGTGCAGATCAGCAAGAATGCGAATACCGTAACCATCGGAAACCAGTATCTCAGCCGCACATTCAGCATTGCCGACGGGGTATTGAAGACACAGAGTATCGAAAACAAGCGAACAGACGGTAAGGCAACAGTCTACACTCCGGCTGCCGGCAGTGAAGAATTTGTCATCCGCGCTCTGGGAAAACCGGTAGCTCCTATGGCCATCGGTCGCAAAGGATGGACGGCCACAGCCTCAAGCTGGTGCAACGACGGTCCGAAAAGCGGTAAAGCCGAATATATTATCGACGGGGACAAACAGACCCTGTGGCACACCAACTACCGGGATGACGGAACCGGAAGCAAGGATTTTCCTTTCTGGTTCGACATCGACATGAAGAAGGAAAACACCTTCAAGAGCTTTGCCTACGTGCCGCGTCAGGGTGCCGAGAACGGACGCATCAAGGGATTCGAACTGTATGTGTCCAACAGTCTGAAGGATATCGAGCAGCCTCAGAATCTGGTGATGAAAGGCGAACTCACCATGAACGGTGATGCCGCCTGCTGGATGAATCTGCCCAAAGAAGCCAAGGGCCGCTACATCCGTTTCAAGGAGATTTCTTCGCAGAACGGACTGAAATACGGTACCTGTGCCGAGTTCTATGTGAGCAAGGACAACTATATCGACGGCAGCTACCAGCTGAAACCTTCGGCCATGAAGCTGAACGGTGTGAAGGAAGAGAATATCGAGGGCGGAAAACGTCTGGTCTTCGATCTGGCTCCTTATCAGGCCAACAACATCGACTGGGATGTGGATGTGGTTTATGAAATGAAAGACAACGACCACTTCATGCGCAAATACCTGCGCATCGCCGCTCCGCAGCAACAGCAGGCACAGGCCCGCATCGACTATATCGACATGGAGCACCTTGGAGTGGCTTCTGCCGACAACACCTGGACTCACCCGGAGATGGGCGAAGGTGTAGGCGGTATGTCGGGCTACCACATTTCTTTGGGCCAGCCAGTCTATATCGACGGTATGTTCCTCGGTTCGGAATTCCCGCAGACCGAGAACGAGATAGCCGACCAGACCGCTCATGTGCGCTACTACAGCGGCAAGTCTCTGGCTGAATTAGGCCAGGAAAACCGTCTGGATGCACAGGGAGCCTTCACCACTTGGAAGAATGTTTTGGGAGCTACCCGCAGCGCCACCGATATGGATGTGATCCAGTCGGACTTCTTTGCCTATATCAACAGCATTGCCCGTCCGGCCAACCTCCGCATCCAATATAATTCCTGGTTTGACTGGATGATGGACATCACCGAAGAAAACATCCTGTCTTCCTTTAAGGAAGTGGAGCGCGGTCTGTCGCAGCAGGGCATCCGTCCGGTGGACAGTTATGTGGTAGACGACGGATGGAACGCCTACGGTCCGTATGAGAAAGAGAACACCACCGGCTTCTGGCAGTTCAACAGCAAATTCCCGAACGGCCTGACCAAACCGAGCGACTTCGCGCACCGCGTGTCTTCCAACTTCGGTATCTGGCTCGGCCCGCGTGGCGGTTACAACTACCAGTACGACTTTGCCAAATTCCTGGAGAAGAACGGCAATGGAACGGTCAACAAGTCCAACTACGATATTGTTACCGGCGACAAGCAGTATCTCAAGAAGTTGCAGGAATTCTTCCTCGACTGCCAGAACAAGTACGACGTGAACTACTGGAAGCTCGACGGATTCTGTGCCAAGGTGCCGCAGCCTTCTGAAAACGGACGTTACATCACCGGCGGCAAGAACGGCATGTACTACATGACCGAACACTGGGAGCGCTGGGCCAACCTGCTCGACACCCTTTATCTGGATGCCGACAAGCGCAACAGCAACCTGTGGATCAACCTGACCTGCTACATGAACCCGAGCCCGTGGCTCCTGCAGTGGTGTCAGTCCGTATGGTTGCAGATTTCTGCCGATATGGGCCGCATCAAGGTGGACGACCAGCGCGACCGCGAACTCGACATGCTGCTGAGCTACCGTGATGACCGCTACTTCGACTTCATCAAGACCCGTCAGTTCCAGTTCCCGTTCAGCAACATCTTCAATCACGATCCGCTCTACGGAAAGACCTACTGCGTGGCTCCGAACTCTATGGACGACGAAGAGTTCCGCACCTATCTGTATATGATGGCCACCCGTGGCGCGGCCTTCTGGGAACTGCTCTACAGCTACAACATGATGGACGAGGGCAACAAGTGGATGATCAATGCCGAAGCCCTGCGCTTCCTGGAGAACAACTACGACATCCTGCGCCATGCCAAGCTGATCGGCGAGACTCCGGCCAACGGAAACTGCTACGGTTACTCTTGCTGGAACGACAAGGAAGGTATCATCTCCGTGCGCAACCCGAAGAGCGAACCGCAGACCTTCACCATCAAGCTGAACCGTACCATCGGTGTGCCGGAGCAGGCCAAAGACCTGTGGCGCACGCTGGTTATCAACCATAACAGCAAGAGCGAGGACGACAACAGCAAGCCATTCCAGTATAACGACGAGATCAGCGTCACCCTGCAGGGCGGCGAGGTACGCATCTGGAAATTCTCACCGGACAAGGACATCATTCCTGCCGAGCTGGTTTGCCTCAAGGCCAGCGACGACACCATCCGTGCCGAGTTCAACGAGCCGGTCAAGGTTACTGCTGCCAACTTCAGTCTCTCCGACGGCACACAGGCTGTCAGCGCCGAGACGTTGCCGGACAACCGCACCGTGCTGCTCACCTTCGGTAAGGAACTGAAAGAAGGAAAGGCCTACAAGCTCAACCTGAACAACATTGCCGACTGGAACGGCAACAACACTCTGGGCGAATCACCGGAATTCTACGCCTACGACGACCAGAGCATTCTGGAGCTGGACGATGAGCGCCAGCTGAAGAGCAAGAAGACCGTCAAGGCCAAGATGAGTGTGAGCGGTACTGCCGACTTCAACGTAAGCTGTGCCGTAAACACCACGACTATCGAAGGAAACCTCATCAGTCAGGAAGGCGCTTTCAGTGTGGTTCTCGAAGACGGTAAGGTGAAATTCACCGTAGGTCAGCTGTCCGTCACTTCCAACACCGATGTTGCCGACGGCAAGTGGAACACCATTTCCTGCTGCCGCGAGAAGAACGGTATGCTGAAGATCTACATCAACGGTGTGCTCGACAAGTCTGTCTACAATGCCGACATTCTGAACGAGAATCTGTCTTTCGCCCCGGTAACCATCGGTCAGAAAGGACTTACAGGAAGCATCAAGGATGTGGAACTGGAGAACAAGGCCCGCACCTTTGCTGAAGTAGACTAATCCCCGAATCCCTTTCGGGACCTAATATTAAATGGTTTTTAAAACGCCTCGAAAAGCGTTTTAAAAACCATTTAATCATTTATACGACCATCAACCCAAAAGGATCAGGACATCACAAAATATTTAACGGCCAGTCCACAAGCAACCGCTATACCAAAGCTCAAGAAGGTACCTGCCAACACATATTCTGTTTTTGCCGTATCTGTATCTTTAAAACGAAGCAAAGATTTTGCAGCCACAATAAAACCGATAGCTTCAAACTGTCCGATCAGAACAAACAACAAAGTAAGCATACGTTCTAGATTCCCGATTAAGCCTCCTGCATTCTTTATATCCTGACAGGAACTGGCTTCACCTATTTGATAACGCTCCAGAATAAGCTTAATAATAATATTGGTCGGTTTCATACAGAATAAGACGGCCAGAAGTAATCCGGGTAAGAAAATGTCAGGCAATATGTCCAAATACTGTAACGGCATAGCCTTCTGAGGAAGAAAGTTTGCCGCAATCAAAAACAAAATCACAAAATGAAGAAGCTGATCCAAAAGAAAAGTCCACAGTGTTGGACTCAGATATGCCTTTCCGACATCAATCAGCCAGTGGCTTCCTACAATCAACAACGCATATTTCCAAAAATCAAGTTCGGGAATCACCACCCAGGATACAGCACCAATAACAAGGGCGTGCAAATACATAAAAGGACTTTTTACCTTCCGTTCCGCTTTTTCCCGACAAAATTTGTCTTCTTGAAAATAAAAGTCAGCAATGATATGCGCCATACACAAGCTCAATAACACCCAACTATTCATGACCGGAAAAATTTAATTGTTCCCAAAAGTTCAAAGTTTCCTCAATACAATACCACTTGGCAGAGGTCGAATGCTGATTCACTCCAGACTGGTTAATCCCCAGTATATTCGCAATTTCCTGTTCACTTTTTGCCAGCAGTTTATAATACAGCACCTCACACTGACGGCTGGTCGCATTGTTTAGAAGCGCATCTATCAATATCCCCACTGTGCGCAAGGCAGATTCCTGCTGCTTGTTTGTCGCACCAATCAATAAGGTAATCTGCTTATTCGAAACCGGCATTGCATTCAGTGTCCGTCCCGACAGATAAATGGCTTCTCCATCCATAATCCCCTGTTCCCGATCTACAAGGCGCATCTCCCCCAATCCCAGGGCCATACGCACCCCATAAGTCCGAAACAGTTTTTTTCCTTTTGTATCATGCACCGGAAAAGATTTGATACAGGTTTTAAGAAGCAAACCAACCCGCAAAGCATCCTTTGCCGACGGCAACAGGCACTCAATATAATCCCCTTTAATCAAACGCCCCCAAAAACCGGGATACCTTCCTTCAAGAAACAGAAACAAATCTTCTATTCTTTGCTTGAGAACTATTGTCTCGTCAATGCTCAATGTCGTAGAAGAAACGATATCGGCAGAAATAGCAGCATACATCATTCACATTTTTATTAAACATTCCCTTGCAAAGATATTAAAAAAACTTTCCCACGCAAGCATTATTAGCCAAATAACTTATAATCGCTAAATATAAGCGATAAAGCTTATAATTTGATAGAATCAGCAATAAAACTGATTAACTTCAGGGTCAGAAGCAAAACCCCTCCTCAAAAGACAGATAATTCCCCTGAATTTTGTATCTTTGCTCCGATGAACCGAATGACACGACATATTCGCCCCGTAATCCGTTTCCGCCAGTGGAGCCGGAAAGCCTATGCTGCCTTTGCCAGCCTGGGCCGTGAGGTCGTCATCAGTCGTGTGGGAAAGAGTATTACCGAAGCTTCGCTCTGCAAGGTAGCCAAATACACCGTGCGCGAAATGCGTCACTATATTCCCGGCTACGAGGCAACCGAGGCCGAGCCCGCTCCCCCCGACATCGGAACTCCCGAACTGGAACTGATGCTGCTTGTTGAACCGACGATCCCGGCGGTTCCGGCTGCTTCGTACCTTATTAATAATGACATCGCAGTGCGTCCTGCGCTTCAGCCCTTAACCGGCCGGAGCGCAGGACGCATTGTTTTTATCTATAAAACCAATTGACTATGGAATTACCAGAAGTATTAGAAAAACTGAAAGAGAGTATATTGCAAGGTATTCAAGCGAACCAGGAAGAGATTCTGGCTTTGGCTGCGGAACTGAATGACGCCCAAGGTACCGAAGCCCTGTGTCAGGCCGCACATGAGATCACCGTGGCCTGTGCCAGCCGCCACTTTGATATGTGTTCCATCATCAACGCCAAGTCCGGCCGCTGCAGCGAGAACTGCAAGTGGTGCGCCCAGTCGGCCCATTACGGCACGAACGCCGAAATCTACGGACTGGTATCCGAGGATACCATCATCGAGCACGGACTGCACAACGAGTCTAAAGGCGTGGAGCGCTTCTCGCTCGTCACCAGCGGCAAGAAACCCTCCAACCGTGAGGTGGACGAGATCTGCAGCCGGGTACGTGCCCTGAAAGCCAAAAGCCGCATCCGGGTGTGCGCTTCGCTCGGTCTGGCCACCGAAGAACAGCTCGTCCGTCTGCGTGAGGCCGGTGTGGAGCGTTACCACTGCAATCTGGAGACCGCTCCCTCCTACTTCGACAGCCTGTGCACCACCCACAGCCAGGCTGACAAGATCGAAACCCTGCACGCCGCCCAACGCGCCGGCATGGAAATCTGTTGCGGCGGCATCGTGGGTATGGGTGAGAGCGAGGAGCAACGCATCGAGCTGGCCTTCAAGCTGCGCGAGCTCGACACCCGCTCCATCCCCATCAACATCCTGCACCCCATCCCCGGTACTCCACTGGGTGACACTCCGCTGCTCAGCGACGAAGAGATCCTGCGCACCGTGGCCCTCTACCGCCTGATCCATCCCAAGGCCTATCTACGCCTGGCCGGCGGTCGTGCCCGTCTGAGCGAGGACACCATGCAGCGTGTACTTCACGCCGGAATCAATGCCGCCATTGTGGGCGACCTGCTCACCACCCTCGGCTCCGGCATCGACGAAGACAAGAAGCGTTTCACTGAAGCCGGTTATCAGCTCTAAACAAGCTTCCGACAGTACTTTATTTAAAGAACAATCAAACAAGAAAAAACATGCTTACTCATTCCGATTCTATCCTGTTCGATACCTTCGACCGAGATCACCTGTGGCATCCCTATACCTCCACCACCAACCCGCTGCCCACGTATAAGGTGCGCAGTGCCGAGGGCTGCACCATTACCCTTGAAGACGGCACGCAGCTCATCGAGGGCATGTCCTCCTGGTGGTGCGCCGTGCACGGCTACAATCATCCCGTTCTGAACCATGCCATCGAAGAGCAACTCCAGAAGATGGCCCATGTGATGTTCGGCGGACTGACCCACGAACCCGCCATCGAACTGGGACGCCTCCTGCTGCGTCTCGTTCCGGACAACATGCAGAAAATTTTCTATGCCGACAGCGGTTCCGTGGCTGTGGAGGTAGCCCTCAAGATGGCCGTGCAGTATCAGTATGCCTGCGGCCGTCCGGAGAAGAACAACTTCGTGACCATCCGTTCGGGCTATCACGGCGACACGTGGAATGCCATGTCCGTGTGCGACCCCGTAACCGGCATGCACAGTCTTTTCGGTAGCGCTCTGCCCGTGCGCCACTTTGTGCCCGCTCCGAAGAGCCGTTTCGACGGAGCGTGGGACGAGCGCGACATCGAACCGTTGCGCCAGACCATCGAAGCCCATCACCAGCACCTGGCCGCCCTCATTCTGGAGCCTATCGTGCAGGGAGCCGGAGGCATGCGCTTCTATCATCCCAACTATCTGCGTGAGGCCGAAAAGCTCTGCCGCCAGTACGGTCTGCTACTCATTTTCGACGAAATCGCCACGGGATTCGGTCGCACGGGCAAACTCTTTGCCTGGGAACATGCCGGCGTGAAGCCTGACATCATGTGTATCGGCAAGGCGCTGACGGGCGGTTACATGACCTTCTCGGCCGTGCTCACCACCGATCAGGTAGCCGATACTATCTCCACCCATGAGCCCCATGCCTTCATGCACGGCCCTACATTTATGGGCAACCCCATGGCCTGTGCCGTAGCCAAAGCCTCCATCGAACTGCTCCTGTCCTACGGATGGCAGGAAAAGGTGGCCCGCATCGAGGAACAGATGCGCCGCGAACTCGCTCCCGCCCGTGCCCTGCCTCAGGTGGCCGACGTGCGCGTACTGGGTGCCATCGGTGTGCTCGAAACCCACCGCCCGGTCAACATGGCCCGCATGCAGCGCCGCTTTGTGGAAGAAGGCATCTGGGTGCGCCCTTTCGGTCGCCTGGTCTACATCATGCCTCCCTTCATTATCCGTCCGGAAGAACTGAGCCGTCTGACCGAAGGTCTGCTCAAAATCGTGGCCGAACCCGAGAACTATTCGGAGTAATGCGCCGACAAGAACAGGAGGCAATATCCGAACGCCCCAAAAACAGAATGATTCCAAACAAGAAAAGAAAGACCAAGACCACAAGAACCATGTCATGAAACCAAATACAGATAAAGAGGAACAACGAAGCGTATGCGAACATGAAGCCGATGCGCAAGGCGTATGCGAATTCCAAACAGAGCTGCAACCGGCGAGCGATTATGAAAATGAACTGCAACGGCTTGCCGACAGTGGCAATCTGCGCGACCTGCCGCATCTGCATCCCGACGGATGCCGGATGCACACCTCCGAGGGGTGTCTGCTGAATCTCTCGTCGAACGATTATTTGGGACTGGGGAACCGCACCGACTGGCACACGGAGTTTCTCCAGAGCCTGAAGCCCGAAGAATGCCTGTTCTCCTCCACCTCATCCCGCCTGCTCACAGGCAACTACCCCATCTACGACGAGGTGGAACAGCTGTTGGCCAACCTCTATGAGCGCGAAGCCGCCCTGTTCTTCAGCAGCGGCTATCACATGAACACCGGCATCCTGCCCGCACTGACCGACAGCCGTTCGCTCATTCTGGCCGACAAACTGGTGCATGCCAGCATCATCGACGGTATCCGCCTTTCGTCAGCCCGTTGCATCCGTTACCGCCATCAGGACTATCGGCAACTGGAGCAACTGCTCGAAAAGCATCAGCACGACTACGACCGCATCTTCATCGTGACGGAAAGCATCTTCAGCATGGACGGCGACATCGCCCCCCTGCCCCTGCTGGTGGACCTGAAGAAACGCTATCCCAACGTACTGCTCTATGTAGACGAAGCCCATGCCGTGGGCGCACGCGGACCCCGTGGACTGGGCATCGCCGAGGAACAGGGTTGCCTGGCCGACATCGATCTGCTCTGCGGCACGATGGGCAAGGCGCTGGCCTCGATGGGAGCCTTTGTGGTATGCAGCTACACGCTACGCCGTTACCTCATCAACAAGATGCGCACCCTGATCTTCACCACCGCCCTGCCCCCCATCCAGATGGCATGGACCCGCTTTGTGCTGCTCCGTCTGGCCGAACTCAACGACCGGCGACAGCATCTGCTCCGCATGAGCCGCACCGTGCAGCAGGCCCTCACGGCCCGAGGCTATTCCTCACCATCGGAAAGCCACATCCTGCCCGTGATCATCGGCGACAGCCACGAAGCCATCCTCAAGGCCGAGGATATGCGCCGCAAGGGCTTCTATGTGCTGCCCGTGCGCCCGCCCACCGTGCCCGAAGGCACCTCCCGCCTGCGTCTGTCGCTCACCGCCTCGCTCACCGAGGCCGATGTGGAACGGCTCATCCAGGCCCTCTGACCGTTGTTCCCAAAACATAATCCTCTTAAAAAACAAAATCCCGTATGAAGCAGATATTTCTTCACCGCACCGGACAGCCCCGCCTGTTGCTCCTCTTCGCCGGCTGGGGCGCCGACGAACATCTCTTTCCCTATACCCCGCCGGCAGGCTACGATTTCCTGCTCTGCTACGACTATACCGACGAAGCGTTCGACTACAGTCTGCTGGAGCCATACACCGAAATCCGCCTTCTGGCGTGGTCGCTCGGCGTATGGACAGCCGCCCGCACCCTGTCCGGCCATACCGACCGGCTGACGCAGTGCCTGGCGCTGAACGGCACCCAGCATCCCATCGACGACACACGCGGCATCCCGTCCGCCATCTTCGAAGGCACGCTGATCCGCTTCACCAAACAGAATCTGTATAAATTCCGGCGGCGCATGTGCGGCACGGCCGAAGGGCTGACCACCTTCATGGACCACTGTCCGCAACGCACACCCGAGAGTCTCCGTGCCGAACTGGCCGCCCTGCATCATCGCATTCTGTCGCATCCCGAGCCGCTGTCCTTCCCCTGGGACCGTGCCCTGATCGGAGCGCAGGATCTGATCTTCCCCACCGCCAACCAGCAGAATGCCTGGAACGATATGCCCCAGCTCGTGCTGCTCGGAGTGGCCCACTACGACGAACGCCTGTTTGCCGGCCTCATCGAAGGAAAGGAGGAACTATGGACAAATCGCTGATCCGCAGCCGATTTGCCCGTGCCGCCGCCACCTATTCGGACGAAGCCGTGGTACAGGCCCGCATAGCCCGCCGCATGACCGACATCATGCTCCGCACGGACTTTCCCCGCAGCGGGGCACAAGTGCTGGAGTTCGGTTGCGGTTCCGGCGGCTTCACCGCCCTTTGGACCCCTGCCTTCCGTCCCGCACAGCTGTGGCTCAACGACCTCTGTCCCGAGGTGCGTCCGGCAGCCCTGCAAAGTGTGGCACCCGGAATACCCGTCCGCTTTCTCGAAGGCGACATCGAACAGTTACCGTTGCCCGAAGCGCTCGATGCCGTGGTGTCCTGCTCCGCCCTGCAATGGCTGGAGCATCCCGAAGCCTTTCTCCACCGTTGCGCCGCCATTCTGCGCCCCGGCGGTTATCTGGCCTTCTCCACCTTCGGCCCGCAGAATGTGCACGAAGTGACGCAACTCACCGGTGCCACGCTGCCCTATCGCTCCGCATCCGCCTGGACCGCCTTGCTGGAGACGGACTTCGAGGTGGTTCACCAGTCCGAAGAACTGCACCGCCTGACGTTTCCTGACCCCGTGAGCGTGCTGCACCACCTCAAAGCCACCGGAGTGACCGGCATCCGCAAGGAGCGGTGGAACAAGACCACGCTGCGCACCTTTGCCGAGAGCTACCGCAACCGCTTCGCCCCGACGCCGGACGGCGTGCAGCTCACCTATCATCCGGTCTATCTTGTAGCCCGAAAAAAATAATCAACGCATAAACATACAGAACAATGAAAAAGAACGTATATTTTGTCAGCGGCATGGACACCGGCATCGGCAAGAGCTATGCCACCGGTTTCCTGGCCCGCGAGTGGAATGCCCGCGGCATCCGCACCATCACCCAGAAGTTTATCCAGACCGGCAACACCGAGCTGTCGGAGGACATTGAGCTGCACCGCCGCCTGATGGGCACCGGTCTGCTGCCCGAGGATCACGAACGGCTCACCATGCCCGAAATCTTCACCTATCCCTGTTCGCCGCATCTGGCGGCCGAGATCGACGGCCGTGACATCGACTTCGACAAGATCGAGCGCGCCATGGACACCCTGAGCGAACGCTATGACGCTGTGCTGCTCGAAGGAGCCGGCGGTCTGATGGTGCCGCTCACCCGCCGCTATCTCACCATCGACTACATTGCCGACCGCCAGCTGCCTCTCATCTTTGTGGCATCGGGCCGCTTAGGCAGCATCAACCACATCCTGCTCAGTCTGGAAGCCATCGAGCGCCGCGGCATCCGTCTGCACACCTTTGCCTACAATCTGTATGAGGACCGCGACGGCGACGACCTGATCCGCAAGGATACCCGCTCCTATGTGCAGCAGTATATCAGCGAACACTTCCCCGAAGCGGAGTTTATGGAAATTCCACGGCTGACGGATGTGCCGCCTTTGAGTGAATAAAAAGATTTTCAAAGAATAGTTTGAGGATGAGGCTTGACAGAATGTTAACCTCATCCTTTTTTTCATACAATATATTTTAGATATGGTACTACCCCATCGCAAGGTAATAACATCATTTCGTTTTAGGTGAACGGATATCAACCGTTTTCAGTAGCGGTTAGGCAGCCACTCATACAGACAAAATAAAGAAAGGATGGACTAGTTATAGAAACCTTGCAATAAAAACTCTACACACAGAGAACATCATTTCAAATAAATGCCTATCTTTGGGAGCATAAGTTGCCCTATAAAGTATCAGTGAAACTCTACCGAGTTTGTCATTTCTTCATAGTAATAGGAAACTTTATGGTAATAAACTATAGAGATAAAATAAAGAAGTCAACAGACTTCAGGTTTAACGTTAAAATAGTCAACCTTTTTTAGGCCAAGACAAGCTATAAAATACAAATACTATGACAAGTTTATTTCAAGAATCAGACTTTGCTTTATTCACACAATATCAAGGTAAAACGCAAACTGAGGCCCCAAATGGGTTTGCACCAATGAGGCAGATGTATGATAAATTAGGTAATATACTTGATGGTCTTCAAAAGTTGGGATATCATACAAACATTAGAAGAAACCCATTAGCCCAAGCTGGTCCTGCCACCTTAAAGTTTTGTGAGTACCATTGGGCTAAAGTGTATCCTAAAGAACATACTCTTTTCAAGGAGTGTGAAGAAAAGGTTTTTTTTGTGATAGGTACGGCACAAGATGGCTTTAATATTCATATAGATTCAAACTCCAAAAAGGGCATTGACAGTGAAAATAATAAAGAAGCCAAAGCAATTAAAGCTAGCACTTGGCAGCAGTTCTCTCCCGATAAATCAAGTCAAAAATCACTTGAAGAATTTGTCTCTGATATCGACAAATATATACAAGAGTATTGGATAGAGTTTAATAAGTTTGCTAGCATCTATGGAGTACAAGAAAGTATAAAGATTCTAAAGAATATGGAACTAGAAAAAATAAAGGAACTTCTATTAGGCAATCATAATTTGATAATGACTGGTGCCCCTGGTACGGGTAAAACATATCTTGCAAAGCAACTTGCAAAGGCTATTGGAGCAACCGATGAATCAATTAATCTGGTTCAATTTCATCCTTCTTATGATTACACAGACTTTGTTGAAGGTCTGAGACCTGTTAGAGAAAAGAAGGAACTTGGATTTGAACGAAAAGATGGTGTATTCAAGGCTTTTTGTAAAGAAGCTATTACAGCTATATCGGAAAGAAGTTTTGAGGCTTTGTATAAGGCTTTGACTAAAGATATTACCGATGGTATCATTACAAAGTATGAGACCCTTTCTGGTAAAGAGTACGAACTTAAAGTTGAAGATGGTACTATTAAATTCCGCTGTATGGAGAATGGCACAAAATGGAGGAGTGAGAATACCGATAACATCAAATTGCTCTTTGAGTTCTTATGCAAGGAGACCGATCCTAGTATATACTACAATACGGAGAAAATAAGGAACCTTATGGAAATTGTATCTGATGGTGCAGTAAAAACAGTTGATCCATCAGAATATATATGGACTATCAAGCAACTTATTGATAAATACAAAGTTATACCTACTATCTATGTGTTTATCATTGATGAAATCAATAGAGGTGAGATATCTAAAATCTTTGGAGAATTGTTCTATTCAATTGATGCAGGATATAGAGGTTCAAAAGGTAGAGTTAATACGCAATATCAAAATCTAGTTCCAAAGGATGATTTATTTGCTAAAGGCTTCTATGTTCCTGAAAATGTCTATATCATTGGCACAATGAATGACATTGATAGAAGTGTAGAAAGTATGGATTTTGCTATGAGAAGAAGATTTGCTTGGAAGGAAATTACAGCAGAATCTAGACAATCTATGCTTGATGAAGATGATGCTTGGGGTGATAATCCAAAGCCATCTTCTGATATTATTGCAGAAATGAAAATCAGGATGAACAACCTCAATGCTTGTATCATTGATAAGTATCTTGATGGGACTCTTTCATCCAAGAATAAGATTGGGCTTACCAAGGCTTACCAAATTGGCGCTTCCTACTTCTTGAAATATGCTACCTATGGCAATTTTGATGAATTATGGGAGAACCATATTGAAGGATTGCTTTATGAGTATTTGAGAGGGTCCTCCAATGTGGAAACAAAGATAGAAAGATTACATCAAGCATATAACGATATTACCACACATTGATTACAAGTGACTATAGCATAGCAAGTGTCAATCCTGAAGAACTTCAGGACTTGAAGACCATTGTCGGCGTACCCATCTCAACTATCAGTTTAGAGGAGTACCCCAACTTACTTGTATTTCCAGATTCCTTTGAAGAGTATGATAGGGACTTTGGAAAGAAAGTTGTGTGTGATATAGTAGATGATAGTAAACTACTAACCAATAGTATTGTTGGCTTTATTGGCAGAAATAGCGCAAAACTCTCTATCCATTCAAGATTTGCAAAAGCGGATGAAGAAGACTACTTCTTGCATTATATGCTCCAAAAGGTAGCTAAGGTAAATATCCTAAATTTACAGCACACTTTGAATGAGGATAGTGTTTTTGATTATTTGGTTTACTTGTTTCCCTTATATTTAAAGAAGGCTATTACCCAAGGAATATACAAGCAATATAAAACTCAAAAGTGCAATGATGCTAATGTTAGAGGTACCATAGATGTAAATAGGTATATCAGATACAATAAGCCTTTCAATGGTAAAGTAGCATATACTACAAGAGAGTATAGTTACGATAACGATATTACCCAATTGATTAGGCATACTATAGAATACATCTCCAAGCATAAAGAAGGCGGCACCGAAATACTATCAATTGATACCGACACAAAAGAGGCTGTATCCCAAATAATCAGTGCGACTCCTACATATTTGTCCAATGAGTTGGTAGCCATTATAAATAAGAATATTCGACCTTTAGTTCATCCTTACTATAGTGAGTATGCTCCGCTTCAAAGACTATGCTTGCAGATTCTTCGCCATGAAAAACTGAAATATGGTCAAGAAGATGATGAAATTTATGGAGTACTTATTGATGCTGCTTGGTTATGGGAAGAGTATTTGGATATAGTATTAGAAGGTAAGTATGTCCACTATAAGAAGAATGAGGGCAAACGACTCTACTTATTTGAGAACTTCCAACAGATCATCCCAGATTACCTATCCTTGGATAAGAGTATAGTTGCAGATGCCAAATACATTCCACTCAACAAAGAGAGGGACTATGGTGAGGAAAAGTCTACCGCAATCTATTACAAGACTATTACATATATGTATAGGTTTTGCTCTAATAAAGCATACTTATTCTACCCCCATCCTGATGAAAAAGTACAACCTATTACTTACAAGATAAAAACGGAGCAAGATGGTATAAATGGTGGCGTCATTATCAAGCAAGGATTAAGGATACCTTCCGGATGCAATTCCTTTATAGAATTTTCCTACAAGATGAAGCAATCAGAGGAAAAGTTTCTATCTCTGATATAGACACTGTCCAAAATTTTGGACAGTGTCATTCAGTCCATGATATATACCACTAATTGGATCGAGCGTCTCAACCGGGACTTCAGGAGAGTGACAAGAATGCGTACAGCCATGCCTAACGAAGAATCAGTACTGACGCTCATGGGCAGTGTCGCCATGGAACACAAGGCTTTTGACCGGCTGCTACCCAACATAACCTGCGACAAGACTCTGTTTCCGGACTAATGGAATAGTTTTTTTAGCAGAAAAGCCTGCCTGAAAGCAAAAAAGGAGTCGCCACAATGACGACTCCCGGATAGTTCTTGCTATCAGTATAGGCGTAACCATGTTGCTGACGGGTTGCTCCTCTACAGAGCCCATTTCCCCGTCCGACTACAACATAAAATTAGCTTTTTTGATATGAAATACAAAATAGTCTATTAACTTTGCATCATCACTTCTAAGGCAAACTGGCCTCAGACACACTCAGTGAAACACTACCAAATAAGACCAGCAATAACTACAATGCTTCAATTTCATTTTCTGTAAGGCCTGTTGCAATCTTTATTTGTTCCAAAGTCAAGCCTATTGCCTTCATCTTACGGGCAATAGTTCTTTTCTCTTCAGCTTTACCTTCGGCTCGGCCTTCAACTTTTCCTTCGGCTTTACCTTCGGCGTGACCTTCAGCAAGGCCTTCCGCACGACCTTCTGCACGACCTTCTGCGTGGCCCTTTGCACGGCCTTCTTCAAGCCCTTTTTTCCAGCCGGCCTCACGGGCATCCTCTTCTACAATGCGGCTCACCCGATAACGGTCCAAGGCTTTATCATAAGCTATCCGGTCTTCCAAAGAAAGATTCGCAACCGCAGCAAGTTCCTCCAATCTACTAAAGACCTGCTCCTTCAAAGCATCAGGCATTCGGTTCCAATGTTGCATATTCTTAAGCGTATAAATAAGTTTGTCATATAAAGTTTCACATTCATTCAGTTCCTTTTTAAAGAAAGGAAACTGAAGATAAATCTGACGAAAATGGGCATTTACCACCTTACCGCTTTCCCGGTCGGTAATCACCGTATCGGTACGAAATTTATCTTCCAGTCCGGGTTCTGAGAAATTCATCAGGAAGACGCCATATACGGTAGACAGTTTGTAACGACTACCATAACTGTCCGGTTTCGGTTCGCCCAAGAAGTCGTTGTCCTCCAGATCCGATTCAGTTTGGCACAATTCGCGCTCTTTCTTTTTCTTTTCACGAATATTTTCCACCTGCCTTCCTATAGCACGGCACATATAGAAAAGCGTACGGTCCAAAAAGTTACTGTGCATGCGGTTCTGCATTTCCACAATAATATATTCCCCGGTAGTGGTCAGACAATAAAGGTCATAGATAATACCCGCATCGTCCATATTGTCCGAACGGTTTTCTTTATCCAGAAAAATCAGGTTTTCAATCTGATGCTCTCCAGCCAACAGTTCATTCAGCAAAGTAATCAGTAAATCTTTACTTGCAGGCTGCCCGAAGATAATTTTAAAACCAATATCTGTAAACGGATTCACGAAATGACTACCGATAAAATCAGAACGACCCATATCCCCTCCTTTCTTTTAAAAACCCTTCATTCTACAAATGTATTTATTTTCTACATAAAGAGCAATACAAATCCTCCTTTTATCGCACTCCTTTTTCTTTCATACTACGGAGCATCTTTTTTTCGCATACAGTCGTCTGATTTATACTAATGCTTGCACAAGAACAGAGCAAGTCTAAAAAAGAAATATTACCTTTGCCAAAGGTACTGAATACCAACCGAAAAATAAACGCATATCACCGGAAATGCAGAACGGGAATCCGCCGGAATATACCAATACCCCCCAAACGAATTATTATGACAGACATAACAAACTGCTTTAGCGATGTTTATGATTCACAATCAGTCGATATAATAGAAATTGACAGTGAAAAATATAATATTCTTAAATATGAACTGACATTCAATGAATGGAAAGGTAAAGCCATTCAGAATACATTTGGAGGTAAGACTCTAGTAGATGTAGACGGGAAGGCCTCTTTTGCAGAATTAGCAATTGTTGATTATCTGCAAAGAAACGGTTGGAATGCCAGGTGGATTGGAACATACGGCAGACCACCAATGACTCCTTTTATGTTGACAGAATGGAATGACGTATGTTATAAAGAACAGGTTCATGTACCCATAACAGATATTGACATACATAATACTTTAGTCGGCATTGCAAAGCTAAATGAGAATAGATTTAGCGGTTGTTGGGATGTAGTTGCCTGGAAAAATGGAAATATCTTATTTTTAGAAGCAAAACGGAATAAACGTGATCGAATTCGTTCGACTCAAATAAAATGGCTTAAAGCTTCGTTAGCGTATGGATTAAAATGTAGTAATTTCATCATTATTCAATGGGATATAAAATAAATCCTGTTTCTTCATCCGAAACCTTTGCAAAACTATCAGATAAAGAAACAGGATTCACTGTCATGTTTGCCTTTATGCTATGACAATCGAGTTATGAAGTTGCTGGACATAATTCCGGACCTTGACAAAATCTGTTCCGAACACATCAATCCACTCAAATTCATCAAAAGGAGATTCATTGACCAATGTTTCCGGGCTGATATCGCCATGGTCGGACACATAGGTAATAATCGTTTTCAGATACTCCTCCTGCAACGAAGTGAAGTTATTATCAGAAAAGAACTGAGACAGTTTTTCCAGAGCCACCCTCCGATCTATGCCAATCTGCGAGCGGATAAAAGCAGCCACATTCTTGCTGAATGTCATCTTGCTGTTCTGTAGATAATCCATATATTCTTCCTCAGTACCCAGTTCCGTCCACAAAATCCGTTCCAGTTCCTGTATATCCTCCTGATTCTGAAGAATTAAAGCACAATGGATATATCTTATGTAAGGGTAAACAACTGAAAAAGTTTAAGTTAGAATTTGCTCACCTTATTAATGAGGCGAGCAAAATAACACAGTTCGGATTATTTAAACTCCGTTATTTCTTAAATATAGATATTCTGTTTAGAAAGAGTGAGAAAGCTAAAAAGTCCGTAGTCTTATCTTAGATTTTGTAATTACCGCCATCAACAAAAAGACTGATAGAGGGACTAAAAATTTTATGCAAATGGAAAATACGAGAAGTAAGTTTCATATTTTTATTTTCTTAAAGAATAGTGTAAAAGAAAAGAATTAAGTAGTGCCCAATAAGGTGTTAATCAAGGAGTTTCTTACTCAGTTCAAGAGAGCAAACGCCTAAAGAAGTTGAACTTACAAAGCTTTCATCCCCTTCGGACGATGCCGTAAAAAGACCGTATATTTTTCACTTATGGAGATTGAGAAGAAATGGACACAGCCCATTCATAATTGGGGTTGATTATGAACCTATTTATGCTTATTTTTGAAAAACAGGATCCAGATATAAGAATAAACTTACAGCTGAATCCTGTTTCCATTTACACAAAATTTTGGACAGTGTCAAGTCCGTTTTTGCTTCTTTCCTCTCTGTTTGTAATTACCAGTTACAATGAACATATTCACGAATATACTTGTCGTAAATAGCAGCAACACCTGCCATTTGTTCCGGTGTCAGTGCAGTGAGTTCTGCAGCCTTCACATTTGTCAATACCTGCTCACACTTGCTGGCACCAGGTATTACTGCACTTACAGCATCGTGCATCAGAATCCAGCGTAGAGCATAGGGAATAAGGTTTTCTGTATGGAACAGTCTCTTCAATTCCTCCACGGCTTGTAATCCAAGTTCGTAATCCACCCCGGAGAAGGTCTCGCCTTTATCGAATGCCTCACCGTTTCTGTTATAGCTACGATGATCATCCTTACCAAATACTGTATCCTTTGTATATCGGCCGGTAAGAAGGCCACTTGCCAAAGGCACACGGGCCAAAATACCGATATCGTTGTTTTTTGCGGCCGGGAACAATTTCTCCAGCGGTTTCAGCCGGAACATATTGAATATCACTTCTATGGCCGAAATAGGGTATTCCATGGCCTGCAAGCCTTCTGATACCTTCTCAATGCTGACACCATAGTGACTGATTTTCCCTTTTTGCACTAGTTTGTCCATCCCTGAAAACAGTTCATCTTTCTGGTATACAGATGTGGGTGGACAATGGAGAAGTACAAGATCCAATTGTTCAACGCCCAAGCGTTTCAGGCTGCCATCGATAAACTTTTCCATATTTTTTGCTGTATATCCATCTGCTGTGTGAGGATTCAATCCTCTGCCACATTTGGTCACGACAAAGAAATGGTCTTTGTGCTTCGCGATGAACTTTCCGATAGCAAGCTCACTGTTGCCGTTATTATAGATATCAGCTGTATCAATCAGATTGATACCACTTTCATAACTTGCCTCCAGTATTTTCTGAGCTTCTGCCTCGTTAAAAGGATCACCCCACTTGGTGCCAAGCTGCCAGGTTCCAAGGCCAATTTCACTGACCATTCGGTTTGTTTTACCTAATCTTCTTTGATTCATAAAGTCTTTCGTATGTTGATTATTTATTCTTTCCAGTAATCTTCTGACGTATAATATATCATCTTTTTAGTCATACCGCCATCTATTACGATGTTTGCTCCATTGATGAAATCATTTTCAGGTGCAGACAGGAACATGACCATCCGTGCTATGTCTTCAGGTACTCCTACCCGCCCGGAGGGGTGCTGTCTGTGATCTTCTTCAGACAGTGTGTCATATTCTGAACATTGTATCCATCCGGGACTGATGGCATTCACGGTAATTGGAGTTTCCGAAAGCGACACACAAAGCGTATTGGTCAATGATACAAGGCCGCCCTTTGATGCTCCGTAAGCCTCCCAGTCTGCCTGGTTCTGATTCCATCTCGTAGAGGCGATATTGATGATTCTGCCGTAATCCATTCCCTTGTTTGCTTCAATAAATTGTTTGCAGCACATAAAACTGCCGTAAAGGTTGGTGTCTATCACCTTACGGAACTCTTCGGGAGTGATGTCAAACACGCTCTTCGAGAACTTGCTTATCGCACCGTTGTTTACCAGCACATGTACTCCGCCGAAATTTTTCCTGGCATACTCAAAAACACGACAGATGTCCTCATAAGAACATAGATCCGCTTTCTGGAAATGTATTTCACGGCTGCTGAAATCTGCACTATTCACATCCACTGCAATGACGGTGAATTCGTTATCCGCAAACATGTTGACGATAACTTTTCCTATTCCGCCGGTAGCACCAGTCACTACGGCTACTTTTCTGTTTCCCTTCATACTTATTTCAATGAGATAGCTGTTTCCTTTATTTCGCTTATAATGTCATTCTGGCCAGTGATGTCATCCGGTTCATATGCCGAAACCGGGATAAACTTTATCATATCCCAATGCAGATAATCACTTATTGCATGAAACTGCTTGTCAATCAAATCATACTGGATATTATCCAAAGGATTCGCTCCGGTTGCTATGACTATTATCTTCTTTTTGACTGTCAGACGGGAGTTTACTGAATAGAATTTGTCTATAAGCAGCTTCATCTGGGCAGATACACCCCAATAATACACGGGAGTGCCGAACACTATGACATCGGCCTCTATCAGCGTCTGCAATATTTTGTTGCTGTCATCATTATGAATACATCCGTTTTCTTCTTTCTGGCAACAGTTGCAGTTGCGGCAGGCTTTTATGGAGTTCTCGTACAGATTATACTGGACTACACCATGCCTGGAATCCAATGAGTCCTTGAAACAGAGCAGCGCTTTGGAGGTATTTCCATTTCTGGGACTTCCGTTTAATAAGGTTATTTTCATAATGCTAATTCTTTTATTTTGTTTTTACAATTACAATTTCTTTCTATATATACATCATGTTGTAGGCAAACAGCTAATTTCTTCACATATATTACTTTTAAAATTTATCCAAAAGTAATATACTATACTCGATTATAAAATACATGATAAATTATTCATATACTGATAAATTTATTCGTATATTGATTTATAGTATATTATCACTATATTTGCACAATTATTTTTCAAAAATATATGTATAAAAGAAAACTTCCTTTAGACCTGTCTTGCGGAATACGTATAACAATGAGTGTTATCGGTTCAAAATGGAAACCGTGCATCATTGACTCATTGCGTGAAACACGCAAAAGACCCAGTCAGATTCATCGTGAAATACCTGAAGCTGTTTCCAGGGTCTTGGATCAGAATCTAAGAGAACTTGAGGAACATGGTATCGTCAAGAAAACAATATTTCCGGAACTGCCTCCCAGAAGTGAATATGAACTGACGGAACTGGGCAGAAGTCTCTTGCCGGTTATTGATTTCATGGAAGACTGGGGAGAATCCCATAGAAGTCAGTTTGAATGTTTAGATAGATGAGTATAAAATAACTCTTTATTCCTATCTAATGTCTTTTGTGTGAATAAACCAAGGTTTGATACATTTTTTCAAGCGAATAAATCGAATTCGTCACACTGTTTCCAACGAATCAGACTCCATTTATACACTTTTCCATGATATCAGCAACTTTACTTTATACCCGTATTCATATATACGTTCATTGAAAGTAAAGTCAAAAATGAGGGAAGAAAAGAGCTGGCTATGCCAAAAGAAAATGGCTACAGCCTTTTTCTTTTGGCTGCAAATCTTACAAGCAATCCGGTTGTAAAGGTCACTCCCCAACTGTCACTCCGATCAAGCACAAAATACCTCACTTGGAATCCGAAAATATCCGTGAACCCACCCTCGATTTTACAGCCCATTTTGGTGAAATAACCCCCGACATGCCTTATCTTTGCAGACGGGAGTTGTCGGAGGCCGAAAGGGCTGTTTTTGTCTTTTCCCCTCTGTTCGGAGAGAGCCGATAAAAAACGTTAAATCTTCGATTTTTCGCAAAAAACAAGTAATTTTTTGAGTAGTCTACCTTTTAAGACGTACACTATTGATAATCAATAGTGCATATATGCTGCATCTTGCAAATTATGTATTAATCATTTTATTACATTGATATATTGCTTCTTGGAAAAGTAGCGATATGTTTGTGTTGTAACGCATGAATGCTGTTCGAGTCATATTATATATCTGATTTTTTAGGTGTAAAGGTATTTCGGATATTCAGAGACTACAATATGAAATAGCGGAAGCGTTTACTGTTTAACGGGTATAGTATTACCGAATACTTTTGGATTCTTTTCTCTGGTGAGACTTCCGATTTCTCGCTCGACTCGTCCTCTGATCCGAAAAATTAAAATCTCAGAAGATAAAATAAGGCTATTACAATGAGAAACAATATGTTGTGCAGAAATGAAAAAACTTAATCTGGTCTAAGAAAATCCTCAAAATATATGAATATTTAAATCTTCGGCATCTTTTTCTGAAGTCATGCTGAAGATCATTTTTTTTGATGCCGAAGACTTTTTTATTTTTTGATCATGTTTTCAGAAAAAAACGTTTTCAAAGAGTGTATATTTTCTGCATATATGCAGAAAATGAGGAGGAAATGCGGTATATTTATGCGAATTCTTCTCTGGATGGCTTTAAAATGACGAAAGCAATTCGTCGTTACCACGAGTAGCACTGCAATAGATACCATATTCATTATGTTAAAATTATTGCTAATATACCTGATTGTTTTTCGTTGTCTTCTCTAGTAAATTTCTGATATGATTTTCAGGGTAGTATTTCATGGTTTGACCAAAATATCTTTATTGCGTGAATTTATAGACAGTGTTTGATTATTTTTTTATAATTGTGAGACAGTTATCCTATTTTTCCTATCTTTGTGTTTGTCGTAATTGTTGATTTAATATTATTGAGGCATGAAAAAGACACTCAAAAATATTTATTGGGGATTTTTATGTTTGTTCTTTCTGTTGTCCTGTCATCAGCAGAAAGAGGCTTATCCGAGTCGTTTACCCGATTATCCCATATCAAAGGGAGTGTCTGCTCCTTTTGCCGGTTTTATTGGCGATTGGATGGTGGTGGCCGGAGGATGTAATTTTCCGGATGTTCCGGCAGCAGAAGGGGGAAAGAAAGTTTATTACCGCGAAGTTTATGCTTTGAATACAGCGGACACAGCTTCCCGTTGGGTGCATGTGGCCGACTTGCCTTTTCCGGTGGCCTATGGAGCAATGGCGGAAACAGAACAGGGACTGGTCTGTATGGGCGGAATGAACAGTGATTCTGTCATGACAGCCGTATATCGGATCGAGAAGATTGCCGAAAAGGATTCTTTTGCCATCCGATGCTTGCCTTCGTTGCCCGCACCGATAGACAATGGAGCAGCCGCGCACAGTCAGGGCAAAATCTTTCTGACAGGAGGAAACCAGAACAATCACGGGCGTAGATTATATGCTTTGACAGTCGGTTCGGAGGAAGGGGAAAGCTGGAAACAGCTGGCCGATTATCCGGGAAATATGCGGGTACAGCCTGTTTTGTTGGCTCAGGATAGCACCTTGTATCTGTGTGGAGGTTTTGAAGCTCTTCGGCCGGACAGTTGTGTCTTGTCTGTTGATATGTTGCGCTATGATGTGGCTCGCAATGAGTGGAAGCACGCTTCTGACTTTCCGAACACCTCGTCTGGCGAACAGCGTTGTCTGGTTGGCGGAAGTGGGGTGGCTACTTCAAAGTACCTGATTCTGGCAGGGGGAGTCAACTACCGCATCTTTAAGGAAGCTTTGGAAGGTCGGGCTCCTGAGGACTATATGAAGAAATCTCCGGAGTGGTATCGCTTTAATCGTGATATATTGGTTTATTCTTCGGAGCAGGGCACCTGGCAGGTGCTGGACGGTACTGAGGCTGCTGCCCGTGCCGGTGGTGTGCTCCTTCAGAAGGATGGTCTTCTGTATATGGTTTGCGGGGAGATAAAACCCGGAGTGCGCAGTGCAGAGGTGAATGTGATTCCTGGGGGCAATGAGTTATTGATTCGATAAAAAGTTATGATTCGTTGCATACGGAATGTGCCCGTATTGAGCTGGTAATTGAGAAGAGCGTAGTATGAAAGGCTTTGGAAAATCCTCATGCTTCATGGAGTGAGAAAGTGAATTTAGCAAATTGGTTGAAAGGATAAGAATATGATTCAGATATTGACAAAAGAATGGGAGATTACGAAGGAGTACATTTATGAGGTCGCTTTACAGCAAGGCATTGTTCAACTGGACATAAATGACTTTTTGTTTGCCGTCCGTTACAGGCGTCCCTTGCTTGCGGTAAAAGTGGAGGATGAAGCTTTGATTCCGAAACTTTGTCAGCAGGCTTTTCATAACTTGGACAGCAATCTTTCTCTGAAACCTTCCGTGATTATTCTGAACTTTGTTTATGGGGAAGATAACCCGATTCATATAGAGGAGATACAGGCTTTGGTGGACATCTTTCAATCCTATAATGAGCAGAACATTGAGATAAAATGGGGGCTGCAGTCAAGAAAGGAGTTTGGTTACCAGCGTCAGGTTCAATTGTTTGCCTTTGGAAGGGAGACCGTGGAAGTCAAAGAGATAGATTGTACGGATGCAATGCAAGTGTGGGGCACTACATTCCATGGGGTAGAGGAACTCATGCAATACGCTCGTAGCGAACAACCCAAGGATGGGGTTTGGGTAGGTGAAGATTCGGAGCGTTATCCTTGCTTTGATTCTTCGGATTATGCAACGGAAAACCGTTATTACCATAACTTTGTGTTTGCCTCTACTCGGGGTGAACTGGAGGACAAACTGGCCATGCTTGAGAATAGAAAACTTTTGAAAGGGAACTATAACAAGTTGTATCCCGAAATGCATCCAATTGCTTATTGGGAGGGAGACACGTATCATCCTTTATATTATACAGTACGGGATCAGGATATTTGATTATGTTAGTAGTACATCCGAAAGACAGAACGACACGCATGCTTGCTGCCCTGTATGAAGGGCAGCAAGTGCGTTTGCTTGATCAGAATTTTAGTAGTGCGGAGATAAACCGTGCCCTGTTCCATACTTCCCGGCAAGAGAGAATACTTTTGCTGGGGCATGGTTCCGATCAGGGATTGTTTTCCCGCGAAAATGATGAAGTGAATGATTTTGATCGCCTCATAGTATCTCACACACATGCTTATGCTTTGCGTCGTCACGGGGGAAATCTGGTGGGGATATGGTGCCATGCCTTTCAGTTTGCACAGGCAGAAGGGCTTCACGGGCTTTTCTCCGGAATGATTATTACAGAAATGAGTGAGGCGGAATATTATGGAGTGGAAACGACTCCAGAGGAACTGAAACAGGAGAATGAACTGTTGGGTCTACGGCTCCGCCAATTATTGGATGAAGACATTCCTTTGATGGATTTTCCACAGCGTATGCGGGATTTTGATCAGCATCATACTTCCTTGACTGATTTTAATTACCAAAACTTTTACTATCTTTAAAGCAGGTTTTAAAATAGTTTTTCAGAGGACATTGGTTTAAGCGGAGGAATATTATGAAGAAAAACTTATTGCATTCTTCTTTGGAATTGATTGACTATATTAACGAAGTGGGGTTTCTGCCTTTGTTAAATATGGGCTTGGGATGGTCTGCAGAAGAAGTTGTGGATGAGGATTGTCAGTACACCAAACTTCCTGATGGCAGTTGGGAGTGGCCGCTTTGGAAATGGAAAGGCTCTATTTTGCAGGAAAGCGGTTGTGCTTATGGCAAATTCTTTAATCGAAAGGCGGGGTTTGTCAGTCGGGAGTGGTGGCCGGATTTTTGTAATTATCGAAGGAGTATTTATCCTTATCCACAAGAGGGAAGCATAGAAGAGAGTATTCTGGATATTCTTAGAAATGAAGGGAGGTTGATTACTCGTGAATTACGTGCGGCATGTGGCTTTACCGGACCGAAGATGCGAGGTAAATTTGATGCTTATTTGTCCCGCTTGGAGATGGGAGGCTATATTGTGACAGAGGATTTTGTTTATCCGCGTGACCGGCATGGACGTGAATATGGTTGGGGATGGTCTTTGCTTACTACTCCCGAAACGCTTTTTGGAAAGGAAGCCTGCCATCCCATGTGTACCCCGCAGGAGTCACGTGAACGGCTGATCGGTCAGTTGCGGAAGATATTCCCCGATGCTTCGGAACAGTTTTATAATTTCTTGTTGAAATGAAGTGATACTGGATTGTAAAAAGCAAATTTATAGAATTAGGCATTATGATAAAGATTTATAGTATGGACACATGTCCGGATTGTGTTTATGTTAAGGAGCAGATCAAGAACGATGACCGTTACGAGATTATTGATATCGGGCAGCATGTCCGAAAACTCAAGGAGTTTTTGAGATTGCGCGATACGAGTCCGGTGTTTGATGAGGCTAAAAAGAATGGTGCTGCCGGCATCCCTTGTTTTGTGCTTGAGGACGGTACAGTCACTCTGGTGCCCGAGGATGCAGGTTTGCAATCCCGTCCGATAGAGGATGGAGCTGTGTGCAGCCTCGACGGAAGCGGTTGCTGAATAAAAAGGAAAAATCATTGGAATGCATTTCGCTTCCAATGATTTTTTTAGGCTTACAGATGTGCCTGCACTTGTTGTAATAAGGCATTCAGAGGCAGTGCGCCGCTCTGTCGCCACAGCATCTGTCCGTTTCGGAAGAGCATGAGTGTGGGTACAGACTGTATTCGGTATTCCGCGGCGGTATTCTGATATTTGTCAACGTCAATCTTCAGGATGCGTATCTGCTCGCCCAAACGCTGTTTCAGTTCCAAAAGTACAGGATGCATGGTTTTGCAAGGGCCACACCAGGTGGCATAAAAATCCACCAGCACCAGCTGGCCGGATGAAATAACATCTTTGAAACTTTCCATAGTCTAATCTTTTTATTGTTGGTTACGATTCATTTCCCGATGAATCCAAGCCATCAGGACACTCACGGCATATTCTTTTTCATCCGTTGTCAGCGCTCTTCCGGAAGGGATATGATGCCATTTGTAGAAACAGCCGCGGCAACAGCAGCCCGTGGCATGCTGGGCCCGGAATACGGGATGACCGCGCATGGGAGTCTGTTTGCCGTCATTGGGGATGAAGGCTGGTGCCAGACGTTTGGCCACAAAGTCTGCTGCATGGCGTTTTATGGTTTCCATTCCCTTCTCGCGAATGTAACTTCTGTCCTTTTCCGATAGGTGAAAACGGCTTCTGAATTCGGAACGGGCCAGTTTTTCAAACAGTTGGCTGTGGTCGTAAACAGTCGGAGCGGCAAAGTCTTCTTCAGAAAAGAGCGAGCCGGGAGCAGTCACAGACGGTTTCTTCATTGGAATGATAATTTGTTGTGTAAAGTTAATATTTTCTATCATAACTTTGCCTGACGCTGCAAAAAAATTGTATCTTTGGTTTTCTGGAACAGAAATACGAATCATGAGACTGACTTATATTTTTCATAGTGGCTTTGCTTTGGAGACAGAGCAGTGCATACTGGTGTTCGACTACTGGATGGACCCCGCCGGAGTGATGCCGACTTTGTTGCAGTCCGGCAAGCCGATATATGTCTTTGCCAGTCATTTCCACGAGGATCACTTTAACCGGACCATATTCCAATGGAAAAACATGCGCCCGGATATATTGTATATTCTTTCAAAGGATATTCTGAAACGGCGTAGGGCCCAAAAGGAAGAGGCGGATGTTTGGTTGGCCAAAGGCGGAGTCTGGCAGGACGACCGGATTCGGGTGACGGCCACAGGTAGTACCGACAGTGGAGTGTCCTGGATGGTGCAGACCGGTGGCCGGTGTATTTTCCATGCCGGCGATCTGAACAACTGGTATGCTCATTATCTGACCGATCAGCGCCGCCGTTCGTCCATATTCAGTGCCGAATTTAATTTGTGGGTAAATCCAGAGAAAGAAGAAAAACAGTATCTGGGAGAATTGAAGGACATCCGGAAAGTCACCGGGCACTTTGACTTGGTGATGTTTCCGATAGACAGCCGTATCGGTAACGGATATACGCGGGGAGGCCGCCAATTCATCGAGCAGTTTTCTGTGGCTTTGTTCGTACCGATGCATTTTGTGGCCGGCGGTTTTGAATCAGCCTGGCGCATGAGAGAGTTTACTGGTCCGCGGGGTGTGGGCTTTTGGAGTATCTCCCGTAATGGAGAGTCTTTGGAGTTTTAAGCAATATGGAACAAATCAGAAAAAGCATAGAGGTAGTTGCAGCCGTGCTGGTGCGCGACGGGAAATTTCTGGCGACACAGCGCGGCTATGGAGAGTTTAAAGATTTCTGGGAGTTTCCCGGAGGAAAGATGGAGCCGGGCGAAAGCAAGGAGGAGGCCTTGAAACGGGAGATTCGTGAGGAACTTGATTTGGAGATTACGGTAGATTCCGAGCTGATGACGGTGGAATATGATTATCCTTTTTTTCATCTGACCATGCACTGTTTTTTGTGTTCCATCGCATCAGGAACACCGGTACTCCGGGAGCATGAGCATGCTTTGTGGCTGTGCCGGGAGGATTTGCATAGCGTGCATTGGCTACCGGCAGATGAAGCGGTGGTAGAGCGTCTGTCGACTTCTCTACCTTCCGGACAATCCTGTTCTTAGATGATTCTTAGGACGTAAGCAGGGACACGACAGCCTGTACCAATGCGCCGGGAAGCAGAAAGCGTTTGTCTTTTTCGTCACAGCGGATGGCATTCAGAAAGTGTGGCCATTCTTGCCGGTACACCTCATACATGCGGTTGTTTATTCCGTGACTTTGAGATGCGTTTTGCTGGCTGTGGTAGGTATTGGCATACCGGTCGCACAGTTTTACGAAAGGGGCATAGGGAGTGCAGCGGATACCGGCATAATAATGTGCTCCGGCACGTTCGGCCCGGGTACGTCCCTTGTCGTTGGTCAGGGCGTAGACTATTTCAGCGGCGGTCAGCGCCTGCTCTTCTTCCATAAACCGACTGGCTTGTTTACGCACATCGTTGTAGGTTAGTCGCGCGTCTTCGATGCTGTCGTGGTAGTAGGCACCAAACACTAAAGGGAGTATGTCTGTTTTATCAGTAACGATTTCGTGACCGTATTTCATGGCTGCGTCGGCAACCATACAGAGATGATATCCATAAGGCAAATCACGGTCGTAGATCTGACCAACGCTTTGATGCAGGGCACAGGCGGCGTCGCGGATCGCTATAATCTCCTGCTGGTGTGTCCGGATAAATTCTTGAAAGAGCTCTTTTTTCATGGTTTCTTGAATTTTGGGAATACTTGATAATATGCTTTCAAAGTTACGTTTTTTTCTCGTTAAGTCGCTATATTTGCAGGAGGAACTTAAAAAGAAAAACATGAAATACGTAGATGATTTTTTGAACTCTTCCTGGATGGTCAAGGCTAAGGAATATTTGTCCAATCCTCAGAAGATCAGTAAAATGCTTCCGCTTTTGAAAGAGTATATCAGTAAGGAAGGTTTGAGCAAGGTAAAGGATATTTTATGTCTGATGTATTCTTATATCAAAGATGTGGCTACCGGTGAGTATAAGAATTATGACACAACGCGTTTGTTGATTATTCTGGCTGCTTTGATTTATGTGGTATCTCCGTTGGATCTGGTTCCTGATTTTGTACCGGGTGGACTGATAGATGATGCCACTATCGTTGGCTGGGCCTTTAAGGAAGCTGCCGAAGAACTGGAAAGATACAGAATTTGGAAAGGATGCTGATTCTGGGGAAATCAGGAAGAAACCGATGTCCTTCTCAGGAGAGAAAGACATCGATTTCTGTTCTTGTCGGTATCGAATTCTGGGCACCGGGGCGGGTTACTGCCAAAGCGGAAGCCGCACATCCGAAACGGGCCGCATCGACCGTAGATTTTCCTTCTGCAAGAGCTACAGTCAAAGCTCCGTTGAAGACATCGCCTGCGGCAGTAGTGTCTACAGCCTGTACTTTGAAGGCGGGAATCATTCCTTGAAAATCATCGGTAAAGACAAACGCTCCCTGCGAGCCCATCGTGATGACTGTTTGCTGCACTCCCTTCTTGCGGAACCAGAGAGCGGCCTGAAGAGCACTTTCTTCATCGCATACCCGTATTCCGGTCAGTAGTTCTGCTTCGGTTTCATTGGGAGTGATCAGAAATATTTTCTCTAGCAGACTGTCCGGCAAGGGGCGTGCCGGAGCCGGATTGAGAATGAGCCGTTGTTGGTGCGCAGTGGTCTTTTCCGCAATATATTCTACTGTCTGAAGGGGAATCTCCAGCTGGGTCAGTACAAAATCGCTTTCCGCAATATCTTCGGCAGCTTTTTCTATGTCCTCTTCCGTAAGGCGGGCATTGGCACCGGAAATGACAATGATGCGGTTTTCACCCTGTTCTTCCACGGTAATCAGGGCGGTACCGGTAGGGGCTTCTGCATCCGTTAGTATATGTTTGGGAGCAATACCTTCGTGCCTGAAATGCTGGCGCATCTGTTCACCGAAACCATCCTTTCCGAGTTTGGTGATGAAGGTCACTTCCGAACCGATACGTGCTACGGCAACTGCCTGATTGGCTCCCTTGCCACCGGGATTGGTGACAAAGGAGGAACCGAAAATCGTTTCACCGGCTACCGGACAGCGTGGCACCGTGACTACCAGGTCCATGTTGGTACTTCCGATAACTGTAATTTTGCTCATCGTTCTTTATTTTAGTTTTTTACCGTCTGAAAAGGCTTTTCCGACTTCTTCGCCGATAATCAGATATTTATGGTGGATCGGATCATAGGTAATCGGTTTTAAGAGTGCCGGGTCAATAGCTCCCTCTTCATTCAGAATCTTTTCGTCGGCGGAGATATTGACTATGCGGCCCACCATGTGGCAGCTTTCCGGATCATAAGATACCAGTTCACATTCCAGAGTCATGGGAAGTTCCTCGATAACCGGGGCATTCACAAACTCAGATTTTACCGTGTGCAATCCGGATTTTTCCATCTTTTCGGGTTCTTTATTGCCAGACACCAGTCCCAGATAGTCACATGCAGCGACATGGTCTGCGGTGGCCATGCTTACGGTAAAGGCCTTGGTGGCCAGGATATTCTGAGTGGTCTTATGTCCTTCAGACAGGCAGATACCTACCATATTGTCAGTATAGATGCCTCCCCATGCGGCGTTCATGGCATTGGGTTTTCCGGCTTCGTCGTATGCTGCCACGATAAATACAGGCATGGGATACAACCAGGTTTTTGTTCCAAAATTCTTTCTCATAATCTTTAGTTTTATACGGTTATTGCCACTTTGATGACACCATCCAGATGATGTTCAAAAAGGTGATAGGCTTTTTCGATATCCTGCAAAGGAAAACGGTGGGTAATCAGTGGGGTAGTGTCGATCTTTCCTTCAGCAATCAGTTGGAGTATTTCGGCACAGTCGCATCCATCCACACCGCCGGTCTTGAAGGTCAGGTTCTTGCCATACATGTCGGGCAGCGGAAGAACTTGAGGCTGGTCATACAGAGCCACCACCGTGACAAGAGCATTGGGGCGGGCGCATTGCCAGGCCAGCTGGAACGTGTCGGGAGCGCCGGCTACTTCGATGACTACATCCGCACCGCCATGATCGCTGTTGCGTTGCACAAATTCCACACATTGTTCCGGGGTGGTGACCAACACTTCGGGATAGTGCTCCCGGATAAAACGGATGCGTTCTTCTGACTTTTCGCAGAGAATGATGCGGCGCGGCTTTTTCAGTCGGGTGCAAAGCAAGGTGCAGATGCCCGTCGGTCCGCCTCCAATCAGGAGTACTGTGTCTTCGGGAGTTATTTCAGAAATGCGGGTAGCCCAGAATCCCGTGGCCAGAATGTCCCCTACAAAAAGAGCCTGTTCGTCGCTCACGGTATCGGGAATGCGGTTCAGTCCCTGATCGGCATAGGGTACTCGTACCAATTCAGTTTGTCCGCCGTCGATACGACAGCCCAAGGCCCATCCGCCGTTCGGGTCCTGACAGTTGTTTACATACCCTTTGCGGCAGAAAAAACATTCTCCGCAAAAAGTCTCCACATTGACGGTAACCCGGTCGCCGGGCTTTACGGAGGTAACTTCTGAGCCTGTTTGCTCTACAATGCCCACCATTTCGTGGCCCACGGTGATGCCGGGCACGGCACGCGGCACGGAGCCATGCTTGATGTGCAGGTCGCTGGTACAGATGCTGCTCAGTGTGATGCGTACAATCGCATCGCGCGGATCCTGAATCAGTGGCACCGGTTTGTCGGTCCAGGCAAACTTTCCCCGTTCAATATAAGTATATGCTAACATAATTGCTGTATTTCAATCTATACAAATATAAGGATTTTAATTCGGAAATGGATTTTTGTTCCGAACTATTTGAAACTTTTGTGTATCTTCGCTTCAGAAGTCGTTATGCAATACCTAATTAATTTATACTTATGAATATGAAGAAAATACTTTTTACCTTTTTACTCCTGTTGGGGATGTCTTGTCCGGTTGCAAATGCGGCAAAAGACCATGAGGGACCTGTTCCGGCTGCTCATCAGCTGAAATGGCATGAGGCGGAACTGGGAGTGGTTTTTCATTATGACCTTCATGTCTTCGATGGTCAGGTATACGGGCAAGGCAACAATCGCATCACTCCTGTGGAGGACTATAATATTTTCCATCCGGACAGTCTGGATACCGATCAATGGATTCTGGCGGCAAAGGCTGCCGGTGCCAAGTTTGCCATTCTGACGGCTACACATGAAACGGGTTTCGGCTTGTGGCAGAGTGATGTGAATCCTTATTGTCTGAAGGCGGTGAAATGGCGCGACGGCAAGGGGGATATTGTGCGTGATTTTGTGAATTCGTGTCGTAAATATGATGTGCAGCCTGGCATCTATATCGGTATTCGCTGGAACTCTTTGTTCGGTATTCATAATTTCAAGGCTGAGGGTGAAGGGGAGTTTGCACGCAACCGTCAGCAATGGTACAAACGTCTGTGTGAAAGGATGGTTGAGGAAATCTGTACCCGTTATGGAGAGCTGTTCATGATCTGGTTCGACGGTGGTGCGGATGATCCGAAGGGATTGGGGCCGGATGTGGAACCGATTGTAAACCGTTATCAGCCCAACTGCCTGTTTTATCATAATGTAAACCGGGCTGATTTGCGTTGGGGTGGTTCGGAAAGCGGTACGGTGGGCTATCCTTGCTGGTCCAGCTTCCCATATCCATATAGCCATAGTAATACTACAGAAAGAGCAATAGATCATAATAAACTATTGGCCCATGGCGATCCGGAGGGAAAGTATTGGGTGCCGGCCATGGCCGATACTCCTTTGAGAGGATATAACGGACGCCATGAATGGTTTTGGGAGCCGGGTGATGATGACCGGGCTATTTATCCGTTGGCAAATCTGATGGATATGTATGAAAAATCTGTAGGCCGGAACGCTACTCTGATGGTGGGACTGACACCTAATCCGCAGGGACTTATTCCTTCGGGAGATGTGGCGCGTCTGAAAGAATGGGGGGCAGAGATTCGCCGTCGTTTTGGAACTCCTTTGGCACAGACGGCAGCAACCGGAAAGCAGAAAGTGTCTCTGAAGTTGGACAAAGCACAACCGGTTAATTATTACCTGATTCAGGAAGATATTACTCAGGGAGAACGCATCCGGGCCTATCGGGTTGAGGCTCGGGTAGACGGGAAGTGGATTACGGTTGCCAAAGGCTCTTCTGTGGGCCATAAGCGTATAGAAGCCTTTCCCGAAACGGAGGCCCGTGAATTCCGACTGGTTATAGAACAAAGTACGGCTGAACCGCAAATACGGAATTTCAGTATTTTCTCTGTGAAATGATAAGAATAGAATCACGGATATATAGTGTATTTCCCCCCAAAGGATTTTTCTCCTTTGGGGGGAATTTTATTTGTTTAGCTCCCAGAATGCTACGGCAGAGGCTGCTGCCACATTCAGGGAATCTACTCCGTGGGCCATGGGAATGCGGACCACATAATCGGCTCCTTCTATGGTCTGTTGGGGGAGTCCGTCGCCTTCGGTCCCTAGAATCAGGGCCAGACGCGGTTCTTCCTTCAGTGCCGGATGATCCAATGGAATGGAACGGTCGGTCAGGGCCAGAGCAGCCGTGCGGAATCCCAGTCGGTGCAGGTCTTCCAAAGGACGCTCGGTCCAGCTCCAGGGAACGAGGAACACACTTCCCATAGATACCCGTATGGCACGCCGGTTCAGCGGGTCGCAGGAATCCCGTGTAATCAGAACGGCATCTATGCCCAAGGCGGCAGCCGAGCGGAATATGGCACCGATATTGGTCGTATCCACCACTCCGTGAATTACGGCAACTCGGCGGGCATTTCTGCAAATCTCTTCCAGAGAAGGATGCGGGCGACGACGCATGGCGCAAAGCACTCCGCGGGTCAGGGTATATCCGGTGAGCCGGGCCAGCAGTTCGCGTGGTCCGGTATAGACGGGTATGTCACCGCAACGCCGGATAATGTCGGCGGCGTCTCCCGTAATATGTCGGGCCTCACAGAGCAGGGCTTGCGGCTGATAGCCTGCATCCAGCGCCACCCGGATGACTTTCGGGCTTTCGGCGATGAAGATCCCCCGTTCGGGATCCAGCCGGTTGCGTAGCTGGGCTTCGGTCAGCGTACTGAATATTTCCACTCCGGGGTGGTCCAGTGTTTGAATTTCTAGGATTGGCATGTCGTTTATTCTTGATTTTGGGAAATGGTATCTTCGATGGTTTCGAGCAGAAAGCTCACGGGGCGGAACCCGTCGTTGCAGGAAATCATGGCCGAATATTTGTTTTTCATCCAGCCGTCGTAAAAATTGCAGCCTCCGTGGGCCAGCGTCCAGACAAAGGGCAGCATGCTTTGCCAGGCACTTTCGCAAAGTCCCTGCGGCTTGTTTCCGTCTTCAGAGATAAAGACCTGTCCTTCCTCTATATCGCAGGCGTGTTCTATCGGATTTTCATATTTCTCCATTAAATCCGGATAGCAGGCTTTTCTCATGACTGTTATTTTAATTTTTTTCATTGCATGGATATTTTTATGGATTCCGTATTTCTTTTTTCGGACCAAAAGGCTGGGGGAGTTTTTTGCCCAGTTTTTGTATGGCCCGGTTGATGCCCATTCGTTTAAAAAGCTGTTTTCGCAGAAAATCAATTCCGGCGCAGCTTAGAAATACCAGGAGCGTGAAGAACAGTCCCGGCAGCAGAAGGTGATGGTGGCAGATTTCCGGTAACAGTCTGTTCCAGAGGAAATCCCGTACGGCACTATGCTCATGGCACAAATAGATGCCCAAAGTGTAAGGAGCCAGTTTTCCGATGAATTGCCCTGCTTGGCAGGTTTCTTTCTTTTCCGTGAAGCAGGCAAAAAGACAGATGGAAGTCAGGAAAGTCAGGGCGTTGTTGCCGGTATATCTCAGTGTGAAGGCACCCTGTGGCTGGGTGATGTCGGTCAGATTTTCAGCCAGATGGAACAGATATATTCCCGCAGCGGTAACCGTCAGGCAAAGGACAGTGCGTGTGCGCAGCCAGTCAGGCAGGGCGAATTTCCGGAAATACCCTCCGACAAAAAACAGAAGGATGAACCAGTTGATGGACATGCCGGTGGTAAAGCTTCTGCCAAAGGGAATCTTGAAAAACAGCAGCAGGAGCACTCCCAGCAGAAAAAGGTATTGTTTCTGGCTGAGGTTTTTGCCCGAATGAGCCAGAAAGGGAGCCAGAAGAGCCAGTCCCATATATTGGGTGATAAACCAGTATTCGCGTCGGGGAAAGGGACTGAGGTGGTCCAGCCACGTTGCCGGCGGAATCTTTTCACCGCCACAGAAGCTGAAAATCAAGGACAGGAGGAGAGAATAAAAAATAGTCTCCACCCATATTTTCAGCAGCGCGCTCCGGAAAGTGGTCTTTTCAATGAGAAAATAACCGGATATCAGGACAAAGCAGTTTACTCCCGTCACGGTAAAGACATAAATCAGTTGCAGAATGAGATAGGTACATATTTCGGAAACTGATTCCGGATGAAAGGTGCCCAGAGTAGGATGGTTGCGTACACCATAAAACAGGAAATGCCCTGTCACAATCAAAAACATGGATAGCACGCGGAGCACATCCATAGAAATCATTCTGCCGTTGCCGGTTTGAGCCTGTTGGGATACCATGATGTAGAGATTTGGCGATAAATAGAAATCAGGGCGGTTTGTCGCCTTGAGAAGCAAAGTTATAATATATTGGAATAAAAATGAATTCTTTTTTTCAGATTTTTACCGCTTCAGCCGGGAAAACCCGTAACTTTGTCCGGACTTTAATGCTAAGGAAAGACAATGATACATTTTAATTCTGATTATATGGAAGGAGCGCATCCCGAAGTGATGCGCCGTCTGGTAGAGACCAATCTGGAACAGACTGTGGGATATGGTCTGGATGATTACAGTGTGCATGCCAAGGAACTGATCCGTGAGGCATGTCAGGCTCCGGAAGCTGCCGTATATCTGCTGGTAGGAGGTACACAGACCAATGCTACGGTCATTGACGGACTGTTGCGCCGCCATGAGGGGGTGCTGGCTACGGAAACAGCACATATCAATACTCACGAGTCGGGAGCCATCGAGGCCACCGGTCATAAGGTATTGGCGCTGCCCCAGCATGACGGAAAGCTGCTGGCTTCGGAGGTTGAGGCTTTCATCCGCGACTTTTATCGGGATGAGACTTATGAACACATGGTGGCACCGGGAATGGTCTATATCTCTCATCCTACCGAGTTGGGCACTCTGTACAGCCTTTCGGAACTGGAGGCTTTGAGTGGAGTGTGCCGCAAGGCCGGCATTCCGCTTTATCTCGACGGAGCCCGTTTGGGATATGCCCTGTCGGCTCCTTCTACTGACGTGACATTGGCCGATGTGGCCCGTCTGTGCGATGTCTTTTATATAGGAGGCACGAAAGTCGGTGCTTTGTTTGGCGAAGCTGTCGTGGCAGCTCATCCGGGCCGACTGCCTCATTTCTATCCGCTGATCAAGCAGCACGGAGCCTTATTGGCAAAAGGTCGTTTGCTGGGATTGCAGTTCGAGGCTCTGTTTGCCGACGGACTCTATCAGCGCATCGGAGCGCATGCCGTGCGTTTGGCTCTGAAACTGAAAGAAGCCTTTTGTGCCAAAGGCTATCGGCTATTCCTGGATTCTCCGACCAACCAGCAGTTTGTGTTCCTGCCCAATGAGGTGATCGACCGTTTGTCGGAGCAGGCCACCTTTGAATTGTGGGGCCCCCGCGATGAGACGGAGACGGTGGTCCGTTTTGTGACCAGCTGGGCTACGCGTGAGGAAGATGTAGATACCCTGATTTCCCTCTTATAAGAATCATCCCGCTTTTCCTGTATATTTAAATAAGGAAAGGCGGGATGAATTGTTTGATGGAAAATTAGTCAAATGTTTTACTAATTAAAAAGAAAGCCTTACCTTTGCACCTTGAAAATTTAAAACCACATCGGATGCAAGAAAAAGTGAACAACACTTCGCGTGAGTGTCTGCGCCAGCTGATCCGTACCCGTATGGCGTCGCGTCAGGCTATGCAGCGTTTTTTGAAGAATATTGGTGCTGACATTACTTTTGAGATGTTGCAGATAATGAGTTGTCTGTGGTATGAACAGGGAATCAGCCAGCAGATTCTGGCCGAGCGTACGGCAAAGGACAAGGCCTGCCTGACCAACCTGATGCTGAATCTGGAGCGTAAGGGCTATGTCTGCCGCCGGGAAGATACCCGTGACCGGCGTAACAAACTGGTTTTTCTGACCGAAGAGGGAGAGCGCTTCCGTCGGTGGATGGTGCCGCAACTGCAAGAGTATTATCAGCGACTGGATTTGTTGATCGGCGAAGAGAAACTGAAACAAATAGAGAATTTGTTGAAGGAGGTGCAACATGCGTTGGAGACCTATTAAATTTCTTTGTCTGCTGGGAGGGCTTATGGCAACTTCCGCAGGAGTCAAAGCCCAAAACGACAGTCTGTTTCTCTCCCTGCCACAGCTGTTTGAGCGGGGCAGCCGGGAGCATCTTCGTCTGGCGGCCGACCGGTTGAAGGAAGAGATTGCCCAGGAGAAAGCCCGTACGGCCCGTACGGCCCGTTTGCCCGAAATGACTGTCGGTCTGAAAGGAGGCTATTTGGGGCAGCCGATTGTCTGGCAGCATGGATTGAGTGATCCCACCCGTCCCGAATCGCCCGACTGGCAACAGAGTTATGCGTTTGATTTTTCGCAGCCTGTTTATCAGGGAGGACGCATCCGGTATGCCATCCGTCAGGCCGATCTGGCCCAGGAGCTTGCCGTGTTGCAGACGGCTGCCGACCAGGCGGACATCAAACTGGCATTGCTGGAACAATATCTGGACCTGTTCAGCCTTTACAAGCAATGCCGTGTGTTGCAGCGCAACATCGAAGAGTCGGAACAGCGCCTGCGGAATATCCGTCGCCTGTGCGAAGAGGGAGTGATTACCAACAACGATGTGCTGCGCAGCGAAATGCAGCTGACCGACAACCGTCTTTCGCTTTCCGAGACTCAGAACAATATCCGTCTGGTGTCGCAACAGCTTGACATTCTGCTCGGCTTGGACGAAAGTCTGCTGCTGGTGCCCGATACCACCCTTTTGAGTCAGGATTGTCCGGTGGCCACTTATTCGGAATATGTAGACCGTGCCTATGAGGCAGAGCCGTCGATGCTGCTCTTGCAGAAACAGACCGAGATGGCCCGGAATCAGATTCGCCTCACTCAGGCCGAGCAGATGCCCCGCCTGTCGCTTTATGCCTCCAACACCTTGGCGCGTCCGATCACCCGCACCATGGCCGACCTGTATAACAACAGCTGGAATGTGGGGCTCACCTTCACCTATTCCCTTTCTTCGCTTTATCAGAACCGGCATCGCCTGAACGAGGCCCGGCAGCAGGTGTCGCTGTTGCAGAACACCACCGACCAGACCCGGCAGCAGATTCGCATGACCGTTCAGAAGGCTTTGTTGAAACACCGCGAAGCACTGGACCGGGTGGAGGCTCTGAAGCTCTCCGTGCGTCAGGCCGAAGAGAACTACCGCATCATGAACAACCGCTATCTGAATCAGCTGGCCATTCTTACGGATCTGCTCGATGCCGACAATTTGCGGCTGAATGCCGAGCTGCAGCTCACTACGGCGCGCACCCGGGTGCTTTATACCTATTATGAACTGCAACGGGTAACCGGTAATTTATAGTCAAGAATTCCATAGTATCTAAGAATATGTCAAAGTCATTCATTCAAATCAGATATGAGCGCCTGAAAAAGAAAAAGCGCCGCAACATCATTCTGAATATCGTATGTCTGCTCATTGCCGGTTCCGGACTGGCCTGGACGGCCAATTACTTTTGGCGTTATATCAGTTATGAGATTACCAACGACGCTTTTGTGGACCAGTATATCGCACCGGTAAACGTGCGGGTGTCCGGGTATGTGCAGGAAGTCCGATTTCGCGAGCATCAGTATGTGCATCAGGGAGATACCCTGGTCATTCTGGACAACCGCGAGTATCTCATCCGGCAGAAAGAGGCGCAGGCCGCTTTGCTGGATGCCAAGGGGGCGGGACAGGTGCTGGCTTCCGGCATCCGTACTTCGCAGACGCGCATTGACGAGCAGGATGCCAATCTGGCCGAGGCCAAGGCCAAGCTCTGGCAGGCCGAGCAGGATTACCGCCGTTATGAGCGTCTGTTGCAGGAGGAGTCTGTGCCCCGCCAGCAATATGAGCAGATGAAAGCTACTTACGAAGCGGCCAAGGCGCGTTATGACGCGCTGCGCAAACAGAAGGAGGCAGCCCATTCGCAATATGATGAAACCACTCATAAAAAGGTGGGCGTGGAGGCCAATGTGCTGCGGGCCGAGGCGGCACTGGATCTGGCCAATCTGAATCTTTCGTACACCGTGGTGACGGCTCCTTATAGCGGCTACATGGGGCGGCGTACTCTGGAGCCCGGTCAGTATGTCACTGCCGGACAGACCTTGTCTTATCTGGTCCGCCAGTCCGGCAAGTGGATCACCGCCAATTACCGCGAAACCCAGATTGCCCATATTTACATCGGTCAGCCCGTCCGTGTCAAGGTGGACGGCATTCCCGGCAAGGTGTTCCGCGGGCATGTCACCGCCATATCCGAGGCTACGGGCTCCAAATATTCTCTGGTGCCGACCGACAATTCGGCCGGTAACTTTGTGAAGGTGCAGCAGCGCATCCCCGTGCGGATAGATCTGGATGAGGTAGACGAGCAGAGCATGAGCCAGCTGCGTGCCGGCATGATGGTAATCACCGAAGCGGAGCGGAAACGATGAAGACGGCGCGCGAACTGGAAATACCGGTGCGGGCCTGGGTGCCCGACCGTGTGGCGGTGATGATTCTCTTTCTGGTGATGCTTCCCATCGCCATGCTCAACGGCACCTATACCGGAAGCATTGTGGAAGTGTCCAATACGCTCGGTGTCTATACCGAAGACATCACCATCGGTTATTATGCCGCTTCGGCAGGAATGGCGGTGTCTTATCCCATTGTGCCCAAGATTCTGGCCACCTTTTCTTCCAAAACCCTGCTGGTGGCCGATCTCACCTTGCAGTTTCTGCTCAGCTGGTTCTGCGCCCGGCAGTCGCAGATCGAGCTGCTCATAGCCTCCAGTTTCGTCATCGGTTTTCTGAAAGGGTTTCTGATGCTGTGGGTCATCCGCCGCATCAAGTTCATATTCAGTCCGGCCGATGTGCGCAGTGAGTTCTATGCCTACTTCTATCCGCTGGTGTTCGGTTGCGGACAGCTGTCGATGGTCATTACCGCCCTGCTGGCCTATCATTACGACTGGAAGTATATGTACTACTTCATGATGTTGCTGCTGCTGGTGGCTTTGCTGGCCGTTCTGCTGCTGATGCGCCATGACCGCCCGGCCAAGCCGGTGCCCTGGCGCGAACTGCATCTGCGGGAGATGCTCATTATCTCTACAGGCCTGCTGATGCTTATCTATGTCATCACTTACGGTAAGGTGCTCGACTGGATGGCCTCTTCGCGCATCATCCTCTACATCATTCTGGCCCCGTTGCTGATAGCCCTGTTCCTTTGGGAGCAGTTCCACTCCACACATCCTTATGTCAGTCTGAAGCCTCTGTTTCAGTGGAAGGCCATTCTGGGATACTTCTATATGATGCTTGTGATGTTTTTCAGCACTTCCACCAGTTTGCTCACGAGTTATCTCACCACGATTCTGCGGGTGGATAACACACACAGCTATACCCTTTACATCTGGCTGCTGCCCGGCTATATGCTTGGTGCCTTCATCTGTTTCTGGTGGTTCCGCTGGCAACGCTGGCGTTTCCGTTTCCTCATTGCCGGGGGGATGGCCTGTTTTGCGATCTTTTTCGGGATGCTTTATTTCGGTATTTCGCCCGACAGCACCTATGAGATGCTCTACTTGCCGATGTTTCTGCGCGGTTTGGGCATGCTTACGCTGATTATCGCTTTTGCCCTTTTTGCCGTGGAGGATCTTCCGCCGAAATATCTGTTGTCCAATGCCTTCTTTCTGATCACGTTTCGTTCGGTGCTCACACCGGTGGTGGCATCTGCCTTTTACAACAATGCACTCTATCGGTTGCAGCAGAAATATCTGGTTCAGCTGGCCGAGAATACCACGCTGGTGGATCCGCTGGCGGTGTCCCGCTGGAATTCGTCTTTGGCTTCGGCCTTGCAGCAGGGAAGAGGGATGGACGAGGCTACGCAGGTGGCCACCAATACGCTCTATAACGTGTTGCAGCAACAAAGCACGTTGCTGGCTTTGAAGGAACTGCTCGGATGGCTGTTTGCCGTGACTGTGGTGCTGGCCATCGTGTCGCGCTTCATTCCGTTCCATAAGACCGTTCGGGTACCTGTTATCCATACCGGCGAGGATATGGTATAAAAAGAAAAAATCATCCCAATGAAATGAACAGATCATTTTGATGATTCTGTCCGTTCATTGGGATGATTTTTTTTCATGTCTTTCAGCATACTCCGCGAATGCGGTCGTCAAAGGCTGCGAGAGCGGCCTTGGCGCCTTCGCCCATAGAGATGATGATCTGTTTGTAACTTACGTCCGACACATCGCCGGCTGCATAGATTCCCGGTAGGGAAGTGCGGCCATTCCGGTCGGTGATGATTTCGCCCAGACGGTTGGTTTCTACCACTTCGCGGAACAGCTGGCTGTTGGCCGTCAGTCCGATTTGCAGGAACACGCCATCCAGCGCCAGGGTTTCTTCCTGTTCTGTGGCACGGTCTTTCAGGCGCAGGCCCGTGAGTTTTTCCCCGTTGCCCAGAATTTCCAGTGTCTGTTTTCCGGTGAGCACCTCCACATTCGGCAGTGTGTGCAGTTTCTCTTGCAGCACGGTGTCCGCTTTCAGGGAATCCATGAACTCCAGTACCGTTACGCGGGCACAGATCCCGGCCAGGTCGATGGCAGCTTCCACGCCCGAATTTCCTCCGCCGATGACCGCCACATGCCGTCCTTTGTAGAACGGACCGTCGCAGTGCGGGCAAAAGGCCACGCCGCGTCCGATATATTCCTGCTCGCCCGGCACATTCAGCTTGCGCCAGGAAGCACCGGTGGCAATAATCAGAGCCGGGGCTCGGAAACGTTCTCCGCCGCGGGTGTGCAGCACTTTCTGTCCCTCCTCCAGAGAAAAGTTTTCGATTTGCCGGTTGTCATACACCTGAATGTGATAGCCATCCAGATGGCGGCGCAAATCACCCGCCAGTTCTTTTCCGGTGGTATGAGGTACGGAGATGAGGTTCTCGATGCCGACGGTTTCGTTTACCTGACCGCCGATACGTCCTGCGACGACTCCCACTTTCAGACCCTTTCGTGCCGAATAGATGGCTGCTGCCGTTCCGGCCGGTCCACCGCCAGCCACCAGAACATCAAAATCCACCTCCTCGGGAGAGGTTTCCTCGGATGCCGGTTGCCGGCCGAGTCTTTCTTCCAGTTTGTCGAGTAGCTCGCCCAAGGTACCCCGTCCGATATGCAACACCTGGTCGCCTAAAAATACCGCGGGCACGGCCTGAATCCCCTTTTCCCGGGTTTCCTCTGGATAGAGCCCACCGTCAACGGCCGTGTGCCGGATGCCGGGATGCAGCAGGGCGATGGTGTTCAGAGCCTGCACCACATCCGGACAGTTGGTACACGACAGCGACATGTAAGTGGTAATCTCCGCTTCTCCTTTCAGAGCCTGGATTCGTCGTGTGGTCGTTTCGTCGGGCAGGTTCTTGCCCTTGCCGTCGGCATTGAGGATGGCCAGCAGCAACGAACTGAACTCATGTCCGCCCGGTACGGCCCGGAAGCAGATTCCCGTGTCCGAACCGTTTTTCAGGAGATGCAGCTCCAGATCCTTTCCTTCGCGCAGGCGACAGTCCAGCCGTTCCGAGCACGAAGCCGTTTCTTCCAGCAGTTCTTTCAGTTCCTGCAAAGATTCGTGGCCGTTTCTTGCAGCAATGTCGAAGAGATAGTCCGCTTCCAGTCCGGCAAAGATCTGTTTCACCTGTTCCTTTAATGATGCATCCAGCATAAAGCACCTCCTTTTTAGATTTTACCCACCAAATCAATGCTTGGTTTCAGAGTTTCTTCTCCTTTCTTCCATTTTGCGGGGCAAACCTCGCCGTCGTGTGCCGCTACAAACTGAGCCGCTTCGACCTTACGCAACAGCTCGTCGGCATTTCGTCCGATGCTGTTGTCCTGAATCTCCACCAGCTTGATGAGACCTTCCGGGTTTACGACAAAAGTACCGCGGTAGGCCATGCCATCCTCCTCAATCATCACGCCAAAGGCACGAGACAGGGCTCCGGTAGGATCGGCCAGCATCGGATACTGAATCTTGCGGATGCTTTCAGAGGCATCGTGCCATGCCTTGTGTACAAAGTGAGAGTCCGTACTTACGGAATATACCTCGACGCCCATGGCGCGGAACTGCTCATACTTCTCGGCCATATCGACCAGCTCAGTAGGGCAGACAAAAGTGAAATCAGCCGGATAGAAAAAGAAAATGGCCCACTTGCCTTGAATATCCTCATTCGATACGGTTACGAACTTGCCGTTATGATAAGCCTGAACCTTGAACTCAGGTACACGTGTGTTGATAATTGTAGTCATAATTTTCTTCGTTTTAAATTGTGGTTTTGTTTGAATACTGTTTTGTAATAATTACAATGCAAAGGTACTCTGAAGCCTCCAAGGATGCAATACCCAAAAGTGAGTAAAATGACGTCTGCGGAAATCATCTTTTCGGCAGGTGATGATTTCCTGTTTATATATATAATGTGTGCTTCAGCCACCGTTGGATTTTATGGGTTAATTTATATTGTTGTGCAAGGTTTTTTATGTTTTAATTGGTTAATGTATTAATCTTTTATCTTAATATAGAAATTAAAAAAAGTACTATTTATTTTTTGATATTACTATAAATCCATTGCTTTATGCATTTATTGTTATATTTATTCATTTTAATACTGTTTTTTATTCCAAATCATTAATATTACTACTTATTGCGTAAAAAAAAAGGATATTTTTTTTGGCTTTTAATATATATCCCTATATTTGCAATCGAATAACAAATTAATTTAAAATTAAGTTTTATGCAAAAATTATCTACTTATTCAGTAAAGGGCATTCTGATGGCTTTGGTATGCTTACTGTTTGTAGGTCTTGATGCAAAAGCCGTTCGGTCTTCTGCAGTTGAAGATCTGAATATAGACTTGAAGGTGGGAGAGACTTATGAGTATAAGGCTTTCCAGTCAGTCTATGTTTCTTACGTAGCCACAGAAAATGGAGTCCTTAGATTGGAGAATCATTCTCCTTACGGTTCTTTTTTGAGTCAGACAAAAGGACGTTATGTTGACACTTCTACAGAGACTCTGAAGACAGCTGTGAATGGAGTTCTGGAAGTGGAGGTTCAGACAGGTGCCACTTATTATTTTTATCAGTGGATGATGGATGCCGGAAGCTTTACTTCTTCTTTCAGAAAAGCAGACGAGGTGAAACTGGAACTGGTGTCTGTAACTCCGCAGGAAGGTTCCGTGCTTTCTTCTGAAGACGCTTCTCTGGTGTCTTATGCCTTTAACAACGATGTGTTGATCGACAATGCCACGATTACTTCGGGAACACAGACTGCAACCGTAGAAGTCAACATCACTTCAGAGCGTTTTGCTTCTTTGGATGTTCTGTCTGTTCTGACAGGATGGCTTAAGGAAGAGAAGGTAAAGGCCGGTGATGATCTGACCATTACTCTGAACAAGGTACGTTATGCTAAAGACCAGAGCATTATCTACGGAGAAGACGGTTCTTTGAGCGTAACCTATAAAATAGCTGCAAAAGCTCTGGAACTGGTTAGCGTAACCGGTGCATCTCTGGATAAGTTCACCGATTTCCTTTCATATTATGTTCCTTTAAATCCTGCATCCAAGATTGTCTTGACTTTCGACGGCAATCTGTTGAATGATGCCAATGATGCTCCGAAGGCGGTTTTGAATTATGGAGATCTGGATCTGGATGCAGTCGGTGGTTATTATCAGGAGAGTATTCCGGTAACTGTCGAAGGTAATACAGCTACCGTAGATTTGTCTGGTAAACTCAGACGTACTAAGGATATGACTCCGAATTACAGTTCTGATGATGATATCTTCAAGATCCTTTCTATTAAGGTTGCCAATCTGAAGTCTGAAGACGGACAGTTTATCGCTTCTACACAGCCAGGTGCTGTCGGTTCTATTTCCTTTATGTTCAATCTGGTGGACGTAACTGCAAATGTAGCCAGTGACTTCACTCCGGCAAGTGGTTCTTCACTGACCGATGTGGATAATTTGGAAATCTGGATTCAGAACGATGCTACATTGATTTATGAAGGTGTACGTTTTGACTACGTTTCCGGTGGTGCGAACAAAAGCACTATCGTCATGAACGACAAGATTGAGAAGGTTGAGGACCCGGCAGATAACACTGCCATGATTCTGACCGTACCGGTTCCACGTATGATTGCTGATGAAGGTTCTGAGGTTAAGGTATCTCTGTCTGCTTTGTCTACCGTTGATGGATTGGATCATAGTCAGGATGTAGTAGCCACTTATCAGGCACCGGTTTATTCTCCGGAAGATACCGAGTTGAAGATATTGAGCTGTAATTACGAGAATGGTGGTTCTTACGAAAAGATTCCATCAGAAGGTACGCTGACTCTGACAACTTCTAAGGATGACGAGATCGGTTTCATGATTTTCGATATCAAGGATATTACAACAGATGAAATTGTGAAATCTACTTCAATCTTCCAGAAAGAAGAAAACGGATGGTCTAACTACTTCTATTATGACTGCGTTTTGATGGAAGGTCATCAATACGAACTGACTGTTACTGCTTATAAGGAAGAAAATGATTACAATTACGGAGCTGATCCTCTGGGAGTAGGCAAGGTTACCTGGAACGGTTTGACCAAACCTTATGAGTATAGCGACGCAACTCTGGTAAGTATCACTCCGGAACCGACACCGGAAGACGATACCAATCTGGAAACTCCTGTGAAGATTGAAACTGCTGACGAGGATTACAGCATTGATTTGACTTTCAGTAAGGCTGTTGATGTCAATGCTTTCATTATCCAGGGATTCGGTATGACCGCTGACTTGAAGTCAGTTACTTCAAATGAGGACAAGACCGTTTGGACTTTGGTTATCGGTAAGGAATATCTGGCTTCAGCTCCAGAAACAATTCAGCTTTCTGTTTCTGCAAAGGATGAGCAGGGAAGAACAGTTAAGGCTACTCATGGAGAAGATGATGGCAGCTACTGGATTTTATACTATTCTTGCACAGTACAGGTTCCGGATGTAACAATCTCTACCGTAGAAACTGCAGGCGTGGTTACCGGACTCAAATTTGATTGTACCAAGTTCCTGTCTCAGTCTTATCTGGGAAGTAAGGAAATCAAGATTTATGATTTGGCCAACCGCACCGTGGTTTATAGCATTGAGAGCGGCGCTCAGTTCACTCCGGTAGTTCCTGAAGAAGAACAGGATAATCCGTTCTATCAGCCTAATTCACTGATCTATTACTTTGACAAGCCTCTGGCAGACGGAGCTTACAATGTGATTTTGCCACGCGGTTACTTCATTTTGGGTGAACAGTTTGATTCATTCAACAACAAGGAGGAAGTCTATAACTTCACTGTAGGTTCTTCAACCGGTGACGGTGAACTGGACAAGACCTTTGAACCTGCATCTGTAACTCCATCTGGCGAAGAGTCAGTCTACAGCATTAAGGAAATCCGCCTGAAGATGCCGACTACATTCTCTCTCAATGAGAAAGATCCTAAGGAAGTCAGTCTGGTGGGACGTCTGAGCGGTAGCACAATCACCGGTACTTTGAGCCGTGATCCGGAAGATGAGTTCTTCACCATTCTGGTAACTTTGGAGAAGGAAGTGACTACTCCTGATTCTTACATGTTGATCATTCCGGAAGAAGCCTTCGGTGATGATGAGTATGGTGCAACTGAGTTTGCCGGTGGTAAGTGCAATCCTAAGTTGATGTATTCAATTGTTGTCGTTGCGGCTCCGAAACCAATCGAAATCACTCCGGCCGACGGTGCTGAAGTTGAAGAGTTAAGCGAATTCTTCTTCAAGGGCATTGAAATCAATGATTATGCCAAGGAGATGGTTCTGAAGGATAAGGATGGCAACGAACTGGCTAAGTTCAATGCCGACAAGTTGGAATGGGTATTCGAAGATGGTAATTGGGAAAACTTCTTGGGTTACCGTTACACTTTGGATGAGACAATCACTGAGCCGGGTGACTACACTCTGGAGATTCCGGAAGGCATGCTGGCTTACTCTAACTTCGAGCCGATACCTGCCATGACATTGACTTACCACATTGCTGGTCCGGCTACCGGTATTCAGAATGTATGGGGCGACAATGCTCAGGTAACCGTTTACACAATTGATGGTGTATTGCTTTATCATAAGGCTGATGCTTCTGTAGTGAAGAATCTGAAGAAAGGACTTTATATCATTAATGGTAAGAAGGTAGCTGTTAAATAATTAAATTGACAGATAAATGATTGGGAGGAAAGGTAACAGACTGTGTTATCTTTCCTCTTTTTTCCCGCAACCGGTTGGGCTGCGGGTTTTTAAGATTTAATAAACATGATATTATGAGTATTATCGGATTGAAAAAAAATCAGAAAAGAATGCAGGGAACTTTGCGTTTCAAGACACTGTCCATGGCGCTTCTGTGTTGCGCTTCTTTGGCAGCCTCACCCGTGATCCGCAAGAGCATCACGGTGACTGGGCCGGATGGAAGCGAACTGGTGCTGATGCCTCATGGCGATGAGTTCGGAGTGTGGTATACCGATGCAGAAGGACGGGTGATGGTGCAGGATGCACAGGGTAATTTTGTGTATGGCCGTCCGGATGCCGCTGTTGTCAACCGGGCTAGAGCGGCAGCCCAGAACCGTATCGGCGAGATGTCCATTCACGAAGGAAGTCCCCGCATACCGGTTATTCTGGTTTCTTTTGCGGACAAGGACTTCTCGGAAAAGGATCCGAAGGCCGGATTTGAAAACCGTTTGTGCAGAGCGGCTACGTGCAGTGAGGTGGAAGCCGGAAACGGTTCTGCCTATCAGTATTTCGCCGATCAGAGCGACGGCAAGTTTACACCGGAGTTTGAAATCATCGGTCCCTTGAAGCTGTCTCAGCCCGAAGCTTCCTATGTCAATAAAGAAGCCGAAATGGTCAGCGAGGCCGTAGCTATGGCCTCAGAACAGGGTATTGTGCCCGACTGGTCGGTCTATGACAGCAATGGGGACGGAATGGTGGACGCATCGTATGTGATCTTTGCCGGTGAAGGACGGCATGCCCATCCTCAGGACATGACGCTGATCTGGCCGCAGACCTCTGTATTTGTGAATAACCCGCCGCAGGCTGACGGAGTGACTTTTCATGCTTATTCCTGCTGTAATGAACTGCTGTATGATGAGCTGGACGGTTTTGGTACGTTCTGCCATGAATTTAGTCATCAGTTGGGATTGCCGGACTTCTATCGTACCGACGGCGGCATCCTGACCGAGTTTAATATGGGCCCCTGGTCTTTGATGGATTACGGCGGTTATAACGGCGGCGGTTACCTGCCTGTGGGTTATCGTGCTTTGGAGAAATGGTGTATGGGATGGACCGAACCGGTAGAGCTGGACAAGGCGGCTACGGTTGTGGGCTGGCCGGCGAATGCGGCACCGCTCAAGGTTTCCAATAATGTGGATAATTCGGAATACTATATTCTGGAAACAATCGACGGAAAGGGATGGAACCATGACTGTCCGGCTGAGGGCATTCTCATCACGCACGTTTATCTGCCCGGCGGATTTAATTCCAATTCCTGGAAAGACAATTCTCTGAACAACAGTGCTGCTCCCAGCGTGCATGTGATTGCTGCCGACAATGAGCGTCTGCAACTGGTAACCGGAGTGAACGAGGCGGAATATGAAGAAAGCATCCGTCATGACCTGTATCCGAACGAGGCCGGTAATAATGAGCTGACCGACACATCAACTCCGGCGGCGAATGTATATGTGGGGCTTTGGGGACTGATGGGCAAGCCGATAACGGAAATGACTTATGATGCACAGACCGGACGGGCTTCATTCCAGTTTATGGGGGGAGACGACCAGAATGTGATTACCTCGGTCAATGCTCCGCTCCTACAGGCCGGAGCAGAAGAAGGTTGCTGGAGTCTGGACGGATTGCGTTGGGACAAAAAGCCGAATCAGAAGGGTATCTATATTGTTCGCGATGCACAGGGAAATCTGATCAAAGTACTCCGATAAGACTTTGGGTATCGTGATAAAATAAACCGCCCGGACTCAGTTTTTCTTTCACTGTTGTCCGGGCGGTTTGTTTTTTATGTCTCAGAAGCGGGTTAGCGGGTCAGTTCCAGATTCAGGAACTGGTTGATGGCTCCCATATTCTGATTGTTCTTATAGGCAGACAGGGCAAATCCTCCCATCTTCTTTCCATCCTGGAAAGTACTGTCGGCCTTGAAGGGATAACTGAGCTTGTCGTTCAGATATTCCGGATTGCAGAAATAGTGGCGTGCCACGGTTTCCTTTTCTTTGGAATAGATAATGTTGTCTTCCGACAAACCGCAGACATATACCTGGTATTGTGAATTGAACATACCGGCATAACTGTTGGTGACAATGGCCAGACTATTTCCGTATGCTACGACCGGAACACGGATTCCGTCTTGCAATCCTTCGATGACCATCTGTCCGGGATGACTTCCATCGGCAATGATTTGAATCGGCTTTTGCTGTTGTTTGCCGCTTTTATCCTGCCATTGTGCAGTCCAGTTTCCTAAGAAGTCGCTGGTTTCATACTGGTAAATACCTGTCGTGATGGTCTGGTTCAGAGAAGCACAATAGAACTTCACCAGGGCATAGCGCGGTGCTCCAATGGTATTGGAAGCGATGCTTAAAGTGGTGCCGTCAGAACCGATATTCGGAGTAATCCAGGAAGCATCGGTTGAAGATTCATAATCGAAAACGGTTTTGATGGCGTAGGCCAGATCCTGTTGTTTGTTATTTACCACAAAGGTATCCTGTCCGGCATCGCTTCTGAAATAACCTCCGGCTTGTGAAACCGGAACCTTCTGACTTCCGTCGGCAGAAGTGATGGTGACGATAGCCGTACGGCCCTCCAGGGAGGTATTGTTGGATACCTGCAGGAGCACGCTGTCCTGCTTGCAGGTTACCTGACACCAGTCTTCAGAAGAACTTGCTGTAAAATTGCCGGATTGAGACAGGACAATGTAACCCTTGGATTCTTTGGCCTGAAAATAAGCTTCCGATTTAACGACCTGCAAAGAGTAAGTGCTCTCTTCTTCATCCTGGCAACTGATGGCACCCATGCAGAGCATGGGAACCATCAGAAAAGGAATATATTTTTTCATTATTCTTGTTCTTTTTGTTTAAACTCAATGTTGTTGTAACTCTCCAAAACACCGATAGGGGAACTTTCCAAAGAGAATTCCTTGAAGGCATAGAAAACGAAACCTTCCAATGAAGTACCCGAAGAGCGTCCGTTGTCCTTGAAGGTGAGAATGCGCGGAGACAGCTGCTTGGCTTCGCTGACAATTCCGGCAGTTTCGGTCATGAACATGGTTCCCTGATCCGGGTTCCAAGGGCAGAGATACAGATAGGCATTTACCTTCTCTCCGCTTTCATAGGTCAGCTGTACTGCGGTAAGGAACTGGGTGCGGAACTCCAGCATACCGGTGATTCTGTTGTAAAGTGCTTTGGTTTCTACCTTCATGCTTCCGCAAGGAATCTTTACCGACAGCGTGTCGCTTTCGTTCAGGCGGGTGAATTCGATGTTCACCGTGGTGTCCTTACGCTCAAACATATAGCTGTAGCTGGCTTCCCATTCATTATCTGTATAGAACTCAATAGGAACCCAATAGTCTGGGCGTTCATATTGCAATACTACGGAAGCATCTGTGGTGGCAGTAAACTTCTTGTCTGTGACATTCCAGGTGAACTCGTTGACTGTAACGTCGTTTACGGTAAGCGGTTCAAACAGGCGGATACCTTTATCGGTATAGGCAAAAGAAGTTTTCTGAGTGGTTTCTTTGCCGGTACCATCGGTCTTGCTGATGATCAGGACATTGGACTGAGAATAAATGTTCTTGTTGAAAGCATAACCGTTCTGATAACCGACGAGTGTCGCATACTCGGCACTCTCTTCGCGAACCTTCTTACAGTTGTTCAGGTAAGTATCCCAATCCATATCCTCTGCCATACGCTTCATGGTCAGAATCGTATTGTGTTTCTTTCCTTTCAGGGTGATGGCATCCGGAGTGGCATTGGTAATGACGAACTCAAAGTCGCCTTCCAGACCATCGGCGTCGAACACACCCTTAGGCTCAGACCAATAGTGAATCAATGCATTGTAGGTGCAGAAAGATAGGGTAGGACCCTGATCCTTCAGCAAAGAATATTTGGAAGTGACACGTTCGCCCACTTCTACGGCCTTGGCTTCGCCATAACCTCTGACACGGGTGTCGGAAGCAATCGTGACATCTTCTCCTTCGAATTTCATGAGAAGAACCACACCGCCGATATCGTGCATTTCTCCTCCGGCATAATATTCCAATAACCAACCGTTGGGGGCTTCGGTCAGAATTTTCTGATATTCCTTCAGGCTTGCTTCAACACGCTGGCCGGGCTCTTCATTGAAAATTTCCTCTTCGCTGAAGAAGCAGGATTGCATCAGCAGGGATATCAAGAACAAACAACTGATTAAACTATATTTTTTCATACCGTTTCTTAATTAATATTTTCTAGATCCAGATTGTGAATTTCGCTGCAACGACGCTGCACCACGCTGCGAAGCTCGTCCATGTCAATATTCCAGGATTCCTGCATGTAGGTCTTGACCAGTTCCAGTTTGCGGGTAACCAACTGGGCACCTTCTTCACCGCAATCCTTCAGCATGGCATCCCATGAAGCCTGATCCTGGGTGATGTAGGTTGACAAGGTCTCTGCAAAATCCTCATCAGGCTGTTCCATGGCATAAGGAGTTACGAACCCTCTCTTATGAGCTGTGGAATCGGCTGTCTCTTCCCACTGTGAGCCGATGTATCCGCTTTCGGTGATTGTCTTGAAATCGGTGCTGTAAGGCTTGGTCTGGTGCAGGATATGAGAGAACTCATGGTGCATGACGTGGAAATAGCTTGTATTCAGCTGTTCCGGATGCTGGATATAGTTGTCGATATAGTTTACATTGTAGAGCATGACCTTCATACCTCCTTCAGCAGTACCCAGCATCTCGGTTTGGGTATCGGCATTATAGGCTGATGAACCGATGAGCATGATTTGTTTTGGCACATAAGTACGCATGAAGTCGATTCCGGCTACTTCGTCATAAGCTTCCAGCCACACGTATTTTACGATCTTTGAAAGCTTGATGGCATTCTCCGTCTTTACCGGAGCCAGGTCATAAGCCAGATTGCTTTCGATGTCTTCCCATTTGTATTTGACATCAATATTATAAGGAGCTACATAATTCTTCAGCAGCCATTGGTCGAAAGCGTTACGCTCGGGAGCTGTGGTGTCGAAATTACTTCCCGGAGTTATTTCGTCCCGGTCGCATGAGGTAGCACCGAAACAGCAGGCTGCCAAAAACAGATAACCTATATATTTTCTAATCATTGGGTATACTTGTTTAATAATGATCTATATATGATATGTTATGATCTCGGATTCGCTTCCAGACCAGCCAGAATAACATCTGCCGGAAGCTGGATGGCGCGGCGTGGATCGTCGGCTTTCAGTTCATCAGTTACGGTGATTTCCTTATCCTCAATAATTCTGCGGTAAATGGTAATACCATAGCGCTTAATGTCGCCCCAACGCAGACCTTCATGCAAGGTGGTGATGCGACGGGCGTGCAGGATGAACTGAATCAGGTTTTCCTGTGTTCCGGCTTCCAAAGCAAAATCCGGATGAAGCTCTTTCTTCACGGTCGGTTCAGTCGGTGTGTAGTAGGCAATATTACCGTAGAACTGGTTGATGTTCTCTTCTGTCAACTGTACCTTGGAAGTGGTGTAGGCATTCAGCCAGCTCTGCATGTCGGCAATGGCCTTGCTGTATTGCTTGGTCAGTGCATAGGCTTCGGCACGGACGAGCAAGGTTTCGTCGGTGTTGAAAGCAGAACTGATGATGTTGTAATAACCGTTTCCTAAAACCGGATCTGTATATTCCATATAATAAAGCGGGAACTTTCTGAACACCACTTTCGGAATGCTGGTATAGTCGGCCGGCTGCTGTTTCAGAGTGCTGGTGCAGTCTCCCCAAACACCGGTTGAGCTACAGGTTTCTGTTTCTGCAATCGTCGGATTGTGACAGTAACGGTTTGAGGTTGTCAACGGTCCGTTGTAAAGTCCCCAGAAAGAACGTGAGGTGACCAACAGCAGGTTGGCCTGTTCCGTAGAACTGATGTAGGCGTTAGGTTGATGATCTTCATTTAAAGACAACTTACCCAAGGCCTCCCAGTCACGCAGTACCAGACTGGCATTGTCGCCCAGAACTACGTTGGCACATTCAATGGCGCGTTCATATTTTCCATAATACAAATAGAAACGTGCGGCAAAGGCATAAGCAGCCTTACGGTTGAAGTGATATTTCGGAACACTATAATTATTGTCGTCCACTAAGGGGAGACCTTCTTCGATATCTTTGGCGATCTTTTCGTAAGTCTGACCGATTGTTCCGCGCTCATAGCTTGGATTGACCGTAGTTTCCGGTTTGGTGCTGTAAGGAATACCCAATGCTGTATTCTGATTGCTGGCAGTCCAGGCATTGCAGAAAATGTAGCTCAGCATGAAGTGTCCGTAAGCACGGCACAAAAGAGCTTCGCCTTTCTGTGCTTTCAAATCCTCCGTGTCACCCAGCTTCTCGATAGCTTCCAGAGCATGGTTGCTGACGGCAACAGCCTTGTAGCAGGCTTCCCAGTAAGCTCCCGGACTGTCATTGCCGGATTCTTTAGTGTCTTTCCAGTGATAGACCTCTTCCGAAAGACGATCTAACTCCATATTTCTGGAACCGTTGTCATCGGTATTGTCTGATGAAAATTCTGCCAGCATATTCCAATTGGCAGTGGGGTAGGCATCCACAAGCACCTTGCTGATCTTTTCAGGGGTGTTCAATTCTGTACGGTTATCAGGCATTGTATCCAGAAAGTCGTTGCATGAGGCGCATGCAAACAGAATAGATGGAACAACGATTGCTTGCAATATTTTTTTCATTTTCTTTTTCTATACTTTGTGATACACTATTAAATTCCTAATCTAAGAGTAAAGGTGAACTGACGGGGTACTGGTGAAGCAACACCACCGGAGTTGATGAATTCCGGATCCTGTCCGTTCAGCTTCTTGTCTGCATAGAGAAGGCAAAGATTGGTTGCCTGTAATTTGGCGGACAGACTGGACAGCTTCAGAGTTGAACAGATCTTTTTCGGGAAATCATAGTTCAGGGAAATTTCCTTCAAACGGATGAATCCTCCGTCGGCTACTCTTTCTGTTGAATAGTTGTAAGCGTTATATGCTGTTGCGAGCTGTGTATTGTTGTAATATTGACGGTAGCTCAGGATGGTCGGAATTGTGGTGTGTTCCTCGTCACCCGGCTTCATCCAACGGTTTTTGAACTCGCGTGAAGTAGCGGTAAGGTCTGTATATTTGGCACTGAATACAGGGTCCAGACGAACTACATTACCTCCTGAATAGGTGATATAGACATTCAGACGGAAATTCTTGTAAGAGAAAGTATTTCCCAAACTACCGCTGAAAGTCGGGTCAGTCGGTCCTTCGTATTTCAACCAGGAGAAGTCGTCGCTGTATTGGAAACTCAGGTCTGTGCTGGTAATCTCCCCCTTTTCGTTATAGAAGGTCGGGATACCGTTTTCGTCCAGTCCGGCAAACGGAATGGAGAACAGACCTCGGTGTGGATAACCCACCATGGTGAATCCGGTTCCGCTCACATAGTCCATTGTAGAAGCGATGGCATTCAGCTGGGTCACCTCATTCTTGTAAACAGAGTAGATGAAGTCGGTTGTCCATCTGAAGTTCTTGTTCTGAATATTGGTTGAAGAGATGCTCAATTCAAAACCATGTGACTTCATGGCTGCAACGTTTGCGTATTTGGAGATCTCTCCTCCCACACCCTGAGTTCTGGTTGTTCCGATCAAATCATGGTTGTCACGGGTATAGAAATCCATGCTGGTGTTGATTCTGTTGTCGAACAGACCGATTTCCAAACCGACGTTGAACTCAGTTTTCTTTTCGTAGGTCAGATCGTCATTGGCCAGCATCACCAGTTCCAGACCACTTTCCTGAGTACCGGTCATAGGACGGAACGGATTGTAGCTGGAGAAAATGGCTGTTGAATTGGTCAGATTTGGACCACGGTCTCCGGTCAGTGAGTATGACAATTTCAGTGATGCAGTAGAGACAACCTTTTTCAGGGGTGCGAAGAATTTTTCCTGATCCAGGTTCCATCTGCCGGAAATGTTCCAGGTAGGCAACCAGCGTGCAGAGCGTGAACGACCCAGCTGGTTGGTTCCTTCGTAACGTACGGTACCGTTTACAGAATATCTCTGCTGGTAGGCGTAGTTGGCATTCAGGAAGAAGGCTGCACTTCTGGAGTGAGAATGTGACAGACCGTAATAGCTGGTTCCCTGTTCAATGGCCTGTTTGAAATACTGGTAGATATAGAATGGAGTTTCTCCCATTTCATATTGCATACCGATACCATTGAAGGTAGAATAGTCATAGTCTGTGGCATTGGTTTCCATACCTCCGTATACGTTGGTCAGATGGTCGTCTTTCCACAGGCGGTTCCAAGAGAATGAAGTACGGAAATCAAATCCTTTGGTCTTATAGTCTGTACGGCGATAGATACCTCCTTCCGGGAGAACGGTGATCGGCAGGTCATAAGGATGATCCGGGTCTGGATACAGCTTATCATTGGAGTCAATGATGATAGAGTTGTCCATGGCGCGGTAGGCATTGGCCTGATTGGACTCATCCATGATGAAGTGCTCATTGTCGATGGTGTTATACTTCAGGGCACCCAAAACGCTTAATTCCAATTCCTTCACAGGAGCCCACTTCAGTTCGGTCTGGAACTTCAGGTCAACGGTATTCAGTTCAATGAAGTTGTTGTCCAGTTCCTTGAAGATATTGAAATCGGCATAATTGCGTCGGTAAGTTTCTTTCGGATCAAGTGTACGTGAAGAATTCAAAGCATAAGAGTAGGGGTTAATGTCAAAATCACGACTGATTTCTCCATCTACCAGATTGACGGCCTGACTGGAAGTTCCCGGCGCGTTCTGCTTTCTGTAGGCTGCATTGCTGAGCAGGTTTAACGTTACTTTCTTACCTAACTTATAAGAAGTGTTCAAATTGGCAGTATAGCGCTGAACACCACTTTTCAGATACCATCCCGGATCGTTCATCACACTCAGAGAAGCGTAATAAGTAGCTTTGTCACTACCGGAGGAAACACTGATGGAGTGGTTCTGCATGATTGAATTGCTGAACAGTTCGTCGAACCAGTCTGTGTTTCTCTGTTCTGCCATTTGCAGGTAACCGTTGCGTGCTTCAGTAGTGTTTGCCAAGGCAAACTGTCCGGTTGTCGGATCGTAGGTGTTGATCAGCTGCCACATTTTTCCATAAACTCCGCTGTTGGGAGCATTATACAGACCATTTGTGTTGTCACCGGAGAAGTTCAGCCACCCTTTTGCAGCCATTTCGCGGTACACATCCATCTGATCTTTGGAGTTCATGATGTTGTAGTTGTTGTAGCTGGGTTTCATACGGGTGGTGAATTCTCCCGTATAATTGATGCGGCTTACACCGGCCTTTCCTTTCTTGGTTGTAATGACAATAACGCCGGCCATGGCCCGTGCTCCATAAATAGAAGTTGCGGAACCATCCTTCAGGATTTGGAAGCTCTCGATATCGTCGGCATTCAGTCCGGCAATGGCAGAGCTCAGCAAGGTTTCCACATCACCTGTTGCCAGTTCGTCGGCACCGATGTTGATCACGTCTTCCTGGATGACTCCGTCAACGACCCACAGAGGGCGGCTGCTGCCATAAATGGAAGTAGCACCACGAACTCTGATCTTAGGAGCCGAACCGAAAGTTCCCGATACGTTCTGAACGGAAACACCGGCAGCTCTTCCTTCCAGAGAGCGGCTGATATCGGCCATACCGTCTATTTTCATTTTCTCGGCATCGATTTTTACCGTGGCACCAGAGAACAGACGTTTATCCATTTTCTGCATACCGGTGACCACTACCTCGCCCAGATTCTTTTTCTCGGATTGAAGGATTACTTTAATATTTTCCTGTATGGGAACACTCTGAGGATTAAATCCCATATAGGTAATTTCCAGAAACTTAGATTCATTCGGAATGTTATTGAGGGTAAAACGTCCGTTTATATCCGTCACGACACCCAATGAAGTACCTTTGACTTTAATAGTGGCTCCCATAAGCGGCTCATTGAAGTCGCCGTCGATGACGACACCTGATGCCTTCTTCTGTGCCCAAGAGCTATAGCTGAAAGCCAAAAGCGAGAAAAGAAATAGTAAAACTTTGTGTTTCATAAGTTTTTTGATGTAGGTATTAAAAGGTGAGGGAGTTGTCTCCCTCACACTTTATCATGTTAATAAGAATAGATTTTTTATTTCATGAGTACCTTTTGTACTGTGGTCTGACTGCCTTGTGTCACTTTAACCAGAACAATACCCTTATATCCCGGTACGGTCAGTCGGGTGCGTTCAGAGCAGACAGCGCTGTTCAGTACTGCACCGTTCATGCCAATCAGTTCCACTTTGGCGTCAGCTGCACCTGCGATGCAGATTTCGTTATCCTGGCAAGAAATCTGGATCTTCTGAGCGTCCTGTGCGTCTTCAATTCCAGAAGTGATGCTCAGACGAGCCTGAGCTGCATTGATATATTTACCACTGTTTCCGTCAATCATCATAACGACAACCTTGCAAGAGTTTGCATCATTATATTTGATGGCGCTGTTGGTTGTGGTGATTGTGGCTTCGTAAGTCTTTCCGGCTTCAACATCAGCAGGGATATATCCTCCGGTACCGTTGAATGATGTTCCGATGCATCCCAGTGCCACATGGTCGAAATAATATGGAATCACTTCGGCCTTACCATAGATTCCGCCTTTACCCCATTCGCCTAAGGCCGGAGAGGTTTCGTTGGCTTTGTAGTTGGCCTGGTATCCAATCAGGTTGTCTTCCATGACTACGGCAAAGAGATAAACGTTGGTTTCCTTTTCGTTCAAGGCGAACTTCACCTGACAAGGGATATCCAAACGCTGGGTCTTGGCATCATATTTTGCAGAAATAGTGATATCTGCGTTGGTTTCGATATTGAATTCCTGAGCAACTACATCAGACCACAGAGGATCTGAACCTTCCGGAGCGTTGTACACATAGTCGGTTCCAGAAGTAGTTGTTACAGAAGCCATCGGGTAGTAAACACCTTTTCGGTTGATGTTGGCGCTAGGAGCACCGGCACTACTTCCAAACAGGAATGTTTCATAGGCACCCAGTCCGTTTGCATACGGGTCGCCGGAATAAGTATGGATGGCAATAGGCAATACCAGATTTCCGTATTGTTTTTCCAGACGCTCCAGAGTCAGGTGGCCCAGCGGACAGTTACCGCAACCCATTCCGGTGAATTCTTCGATCACCACTCGTTTCTCCGGTTTGAAGGCCAGATTGCTGATTTCTGATTTGAATTCAGTCTTTTCTTCGCCGGCTGTTACGCTGATCAGATAGCTGTTCTTGTAACCTACCTTCAGAGGCAGCGGATTGGCAAACTCAAAGTTGTAGACATCACCTACCTCCAGGTTCAGATCTGTTTTCTCAATCGTTTCGACAACCTGGTTGTCTGCATCCTTCAAAGTGAGGGTGAGGTTTTGTACGGTCTCACCGGCTTTTACCAGAATGCGTCCTTTAATCTTGATGTTTTCTGCGTTGACAACCTGTTCTTCGTTGTCGATTGCAACCAGAAGATTCATGTTGTGAACCACTTTCATGTCATCAACCATCACGACGCTCTGTGCCTGGTTGTTGTTCCAGAAGGCGATATAAACATTCTTTCCGGCAAACTCGTCCAATTTTACGGTGCGGAGAGTCCAGTCGTTTTTCAGTTTGTCTTCGCTGGCTCCCGGAGTTTCGCGTTCGCAATATACCACCTTACCCTTAGTCTTGAATTCTTCAACGATTTCCGGAGTTAAGGCGTTGATCAGTTCATCTTTTTCCAGAACAACGACTCTCAGTGTATCCTTCTTGGCTGCTCTGTAGCTCTGTGCGTTGAAAGTGAGCACACAGTTGTCATCCGGAATAAACAACTGAGAAGTAGACATCCAGTCGTCAGCTCTTCCGTTTACATCACTGTAGCTGGAGTTTGAACCGGCGCAGAGGTTGTTTGAGTCATCGTCATCCCAGATCGGCATCCACGGAGTGTTCTCCTGTTCAAATCCCAGATCTTTCATTTCAGAAGAAGGAGTCCGTTTGTCATTATCCAACAAAAGCATGTCGCCGACACCATTGTCAAAGTTGTTTTGATAAATCAATGTGTCGTTCACTTCGATGGTACGCTCGTAAGAACCGATGTAAGCTACTGTATCGGCAAGATTTCCGTTGCCTCCGGTGATGTCGGTTACTGAACCTGCATTCAGGACTACCTTATAGTTACTTCCTTTATATAAGTATTGGCCCTGAGTTGGATATACGGCTACCTTATTCTCGGAAACTCCGATGGCCATGCTGCAAATAGGCTCTTCTCTTCCGTCAATATACAGAGCGGCAGAAGCCGTGTCGGTTGTTGCCACCGGGCAGTCAAAGGTGAAGACAACCGGGTTAGAGCTGTAGTTGATTTGTGACACCTTGGAATTTCTGTTCGGAGAAACGGCGGTAACGCTTACCGGAGTGTTCTCTCTTCCCAGGTAGGAAACTTCAATCGCATCATTTGTCTTGCTCTGATCGTCTTTCAAAGAGATGCATCCGGCCGGAATCAGGAGCTTGTAGATTTCTCCGGCGTTCAGAAGGCTGGAGCGGAAAGTAATTTCTACGTCTTTGGTAGAACCGGTAGCCATGGCAAATTTCAGAATCTTCGGAGTGCTGCCCTTGTCGCTCTTGAATGAGATGTCCGACAGACTGCCGATGATCTGCACATCCTTGTCAAAGCTGATGCGGATGCTTTTGATCAGAGAGAAGGTAGAACCGTTGGTCGGAGTTACTGTATAGTTCTTCAGCAGATTGATTTTTTCGGTGCTGGTTTCCAAAGCTTCCGGAACATCAACCACATAATTCTTATACAATAACGGGTCGGCCTGTACGGCAATGGTCAGTCCGTCGTCGGAAATGGCTATCGGAGTTCCGGTGGTGTTATATCCGGTATTCTTGGTGTAGTCCATGCCATAGTGCTGTGACAGAATCTGTGAAAAGTCATACCAGTATCCGTTTTGGCGGATGCTCCACTCACGGATGGCGTTTCCTGCCGGAGAGGCAGCCAGTACGGTACCGTTATTACTGATGGTATATCCGGCATAGTCGCGGGTATAGGTCTCGTTGTAGAGTTCAAATTTCTTGGTTGCTATTTCGTATTTGAACGGAAGGCGGAATTCCGAACCGTCCTGAACCATGTAAGCGATACCGGTTACATAAGCTCCCTTGTTGTCCATGAAGGCATCGTCAATAAAGAGCAGTCCCTCTTCTTCCGGAGTCCATTTCCAGTTGGCTTTATCCACGGTGAATCCGATCGGGTTCCAGTCCTGGGTTTCGCGGTCATATATATAATAGAAGATGTCTACCGGTTGCAGATAGCTGAAAGAGTTACAACCCAGAATGTATCTTCCGTCGGCAGAAATCTTTTTCAGACGACTCTGATTGTTGTTGGTGCCGGTCATACCTTTTTCCGGCAGGTTGGGCAAGTCCACCAATACTCCGCCGCCGGCAATATCCCACATGGCCGGATGTTCGGCGTAAGAATCGTTCAGTGCCGCATTACCGGTGGCAGTACCTACCGCATACTTTCCGTCAGGAGTGATCGAATTGACACATCCGTTGCTCCAGTTGGCAGGGGTAGGGAGTCCGGCCCATGCTTTCTTGCTGGCCATGTAGATGGCAGGGCGTCCTCCCTGACTTCCGACGACAATGCTTCCGTCGTCAGTAACATCCATGGTCTGGAACCAGTTGATGACACTTGCATCTTCTTTGTTGAAAAGGTCCGTTGTTGTGTTTGTGCTTAAGTCGATCAATTTCGGATAGGCTCTTTTGGAGTCGTCTTCAGGGCTTTTCGCATCTGCTACAGCCCATTTACCATTGTCCGACATGTTTTGGATCATTGCTCCATCTTCATAAGAAAACAGATGGAACGTGGGTTTCTCAGTGTTTTGTGCTCCTCCATTTATTGTCCCCGTAAAAAGACAAAATAATAGAAGCGGTCTTAAAAATACCTTTTTCATAATCGCATTATTTTTAATGGTCGTTTCGTTTTTCGGCTACAAAAATACAACAAAATTTCATGTTTGATTAAACAAAATAAGAAAAAACTATTATTTTTGTGCGAGTTTTCAATAAAATAATGCTACTTTTGCGTCGTAAAAGAATAAAAATGTCAAATACAAAATGAAAATGCGTAGAATTTTAAGTTTTGCTTTCGCAGCAATTTTAGGCTTGTCTGCGTATGCGCAGTTGCCTTCTGTTAAGTTAAAAGATTTGAAAGGTAAGGTGGTCGACACATCTTTGTTAAAGAACGATGGAAAACCTTTTATCATTAGCTTTTTTGCCACCTGGTGCAAGCCTTGCAATCGTGAGTTGAGTGCTATCAATGAGCAGTATGTTGACTGGCAGGAGGAGACGGGAGTAAAATTGGTAGCCGTATCGATCGATCAGGCTCAGAATATTAATAAGGTGAAGCCTTTGGTTGATGGCGAAGGATGGCCTTATGAAGTGCTGTTGGACCCGAACAGTGAATTCCGCCGTGCCATGGGCGTGCAGATGATCCCGCATGTGTTTGTTATTGACGGAAACGGTAAGATTGCTTTTTCACACAGCGGTTACACGGATGGTGCTGAGGCTGAATTAATCGAGAAAGTTCGTGAACTTGTAAAGAAATAATTTCTAAAATTTTGGGAGAATGAGATTGTTGAATGCTACTGTGCTGCTCTTGCTTTTGGGAGGTGTACAAACGCTTTCTGCTCAGGAAGATTCCAAGGTCGTGCTTCATGGAAGTGTGCAGAGTGATGTGCTCTTTCCGGAGAATGATACCGAAATCGGTACACAGGCCCACAATGAGTGGGGACTTACCAATACGTATGCCGATTTGAACCTGATGAGCAAATACGTGGATGCCGGTGCCCGACTGGAGTTTATGCAATGGCCTTTGGATGGTTTTGAGCCGGACTTTAAGGGATGGGGCGTTCCATACTTCTATGTGAAAGGCAAGTTTAAAGGAGGCGATGTAACCTTAGGCGATTTCTATGATCAGTTTGGAAGTGGTTTTATCTTCCGTACCTATGAAGAACGGAGTCTGGGTATTGACAATTCTTTGCGAGGTATCCGTCTGAACTACGGGGGTATCAAGGGCTTGCAGTTCAAACTTCTGGGCGGATTGCAGCGTGGATACTGGTCCTGGAGCAAGGATTCCTACGTGGGAGGTACTGACTTGGAAATCAATATGGACCAATACTGCAAGGCTTTGCAGGAAAAGAATATCACCTGGATGCTCGGTGGATCGTATGTCTTGAAGTATGAACATGATGAGGATATTGTTTTGCCGGGTACGGTTTACCGTCTGGCCCTTCCGCTCACGGTGCATGCGCTCGATGTCCGTTCACGTTTTCAGTTGGGCGATTACAGCCTGTTGGCGGAGTATGCCTGGAAGACACAGGATCCGAGTCAGGACAACGGATACATCTATCACCGCGGTAATGCCGTGATGCTTTCCGGTTCGTATTCCAAGAGAGGACTGAGCATTCTGGCTCAGGCCAAGCGCAGCGATAACATGGCATTCCGCAGTCAGCGAACCAAGCAGGGAACTTCTCTGTTCATCAACAATATGCCGGCTTTTGCCTATCAGCACACCTATGCGCTGCCGGCCCTTTATCCGTATGCCACCCAGGCAGCCGGAGGCGAATGGGCTTTTCAGGGTGAAGTCAGCTATTTGTTTAAGCGCAATACGGCTTTGGGAGGCAAATACGGAACCAAAGTCAAGGTGAACTTCAGCCATGTGCGCGGTCTGGACAAGCAGCCCGTGGACCAGTACGAAGGTTCTTATTACGGAACAGACGGATATACGTCCAAGTTCTTCAAGATGGGCGACAAGTACTATCAGGACATCAACGTCCAGTTGGAGAAGAAATTTACCAAATCCTTCAAACTGAACCTGATGTATATGAACCAGTACTACAATCAGGCTGTTATCGAAAAACACGGTTCGTCCATCAAGTCCAACATCGCGGTAGTCGAAGGAAAGTATCAGTTTAATAATAAACTGACTCTCCGTGGTGAATACCAGTATCTGGCCACGAAAGATGACGAAGGCGACTGGATGTATGGATTGCTGGAACTGTCCGTGCAGCCTCATTGGATGTTCACCGTCAGTGACATGTGGAATAATGGAGAAACCAACTTACATTATTATATGGGTTCGGTAACCTTTAATTACAATGCGCATCGTTTGATGTTGGGTTACGGACGTACGCGTGCCGGCTTTAACTGTTCCGGAGGAGTATGCCGTTATGTTCCGGCCAGCAGAGGAGTGCAGTTATCCTATAATTTCAACTTTTAAGATATGAGAACTCGGATATATTCTATAGCGGCCATTCTGTTGGCTGCATCTTCTTTCTTGTCATCCTGTGATGAAAAAGAGCAGGACCAGCGTTATGAGGAGATGACCGAGATTACTCCCCAACGGAATGTGTTGCTCGAAGAATTTACCGGTCAGATGTGCCCGAACTGTCCGAAGGCGCATCAGGCAGTTGCCGGATTCAAGCATCAGTATGGAGAACATTTGATTGCTGTAAGTATTCATGCGGGAGATTTTGCTATTGAAAATGAAGACTATCCACAATTGGCATTGTTGCGTCCCGAGGGAAATACCTATGCGGACAAGTGGGGTATATCAGCTTATCCTTCCGGAGTGATTAACCGTCGTCAGGGACCTCTGTCAGTGGATGACTGGGTGAACCCGTTGCGCGCCGAGCTTCTGCGCACCACTCCTTTGCAGATAACTGCCCAGGCCCAATATGATGAAGCCAGCGGAAAAGTGCAGATAACGGTAGACATGGAATCTTCTGTAGCCCTTTCCGGTAAATTGCAGGTATGGGTTACCGAGAGCAATATCGTAGCTTCGCAGCAGGACGGCACGGTGCTGCTTCCTGAATATACGCACAACCATGTATTTCAGGCTTGCGTAAACGGAACATGGGGAGAAGATGTGGAAATGACTTCTTCCGTACCGCTTCAAAAAAAATACGAGATAGTCAAGAAAGATTATTGGAAGCGTGAGAACCTGTCGGTTGTAGCCTTTGTGTATCATGAAACAGAGGGTGTGATTCATGTAACGGAATGCCCGGTTATTTGATTATAAAACGAATAAATACTTTTGTTATGAAAAAAATCTTTACTTCAATTTTGTTTGCTTGTTGCAGCCTGATTTCTATGGCACAGCAGCTGAGTTTTGTGGCCGATGGAAAAACTTTGGAGAGCGGTTCCAAATACATTTCCGATAAAGTAGAAATAACCCCGCTTCCTCCATTGGGCACTGAATACAAGTTTGATTCAGGAGTATTTTTGAAGGCTGAAAAGGATGGTAATGTGGTGGTTTCTTTAGAGTCAAAGGCTGGTAACATTGATTTTTGTTCTTTGGATGGCAGTTGTGTGAAAGTTGCTACAGGAGAAACCAAAGAAAAGAAAGGCGCAGTAAAGGCTGCATCAGAGCAGGATTTGCTCATTCATTACAACGCAGGTTTTATTCAGGAAGAGAATCCGATTATTACCACTGAAGCCGTGATTACTGCCTGGTATGAGGATGCTCCCGAAGAAAAGATTTCCTTGAATATCGTGATGAGCAACGATCCGCAGGTAACAGCTATTGAGGCCGTTGAGACAGCTTCTGCACATATTACCTTTGCCGACGGAAGTCTGGTCTATCAGTTTGCCAAAGCTGGCCAGTACACCCTTTCCGTGTACTCCCTGTCTGGTGAAAAGGTCATGCAGCAAGCCCTCGAAGGAGAGAGCGGAAAGATTTTCTTGCCTTTGCATCAGGGAGTTTATGTTTACACTGTAAACGACGGTACTGCCTGCCCGGCCAAGGGAAAGATTTTGGTAAAATAATACTCAGATAAACTTTAAAACAGAATCAATATGAAGAACATATTCAGAAAAGGAATGCTGTTTTCAGCCATGCTGCTCTCTTCTACATTAGCTTTTTCTCAGGTAAAGACTGCAGGACTGCAGCTGAAGGATGTAAAGGATGTCAGTCTGCGCAAGAATACTTCAATGCCTCTGAAGCAGATTCCTGCCGCCGCTTATAAGAATGCAACTTCAGTTCAGGCACGTGTTTCTTCAGTAGCCAAGGCTTCTGCGAAACCCGGAACATATTATACCGTGAATAATGGTGTCTATCATCTGGTTCCTGATTTTCTGTTGGGACAGGACAATAACGGAGCCAATCTGTATGCCAACTGTGGCGTTTTGGGTTATATCGACCGCAATATGGTCTTTAAGAACAAGACTCCTTTGTGTGACGAATTTACCTGGACACTGTTCGGTCAGGAGGTGAAGGAAGACTCTATCGTTATTCATCCGTTCTTTGCATCCGATGGCCTGTCTATAGAAACACCGGTGCTTCAGTCTACTCTGTCCGGTGTGGATTCCGTATATCAGATGGGTACTTGCAAGGATGCCAACGGAGCTTTGCGTAAAGGTATGGTTGCTCTGAACGGTGGAGCATTCGTATATAACGTCGATGTAGACGCACAGCCGTTTATGAATACCTTCTATGGTACTACCAGCGCAGATGATCCCTGGAACAATATTCTTTTTGGAAATGACACCGAGTACAAGCCTCTGTACATGGAGTTCTTCGAAGAGCCAGCCGGTGGTCCGGTCTTTTTGAATGCCACTCATTTCTATGTAGCTTCTCCTCTGACAGAGGACCTGAAAGGAAAGACTTTCACGGTAGCCTGGTGGGAGATGAATCTGGAAAAGGGCGAATGGGAAGTGCGTAAGGAACTTTCTGTAAAGGCTGACAGCTATGTGGAGTATCAGAGCCTGAACATTCGTCTGTGGGACCTGATGGCTTTGGATGAGGAGTTGGATGTCATGGTAAAAAACAGCTTTGCTGTAGTGGTCAATGGTCCTCAGGACGGTTCAAAATGGGCGATGATCCATCAGCTCGACCGTATGGATTTCCCCGATAAGGAGCGCAATACAGCCTTCTTTATTCCTACAGAAGGAACCAATAAGGGACAGCTTTGCCAGTATCAGATTGGTTATGTAGATAACGGACAGGTAGTTACCGAGTTTTACAATACTTCATTGGATATCCACCAGTATATCCTGACTCCGTTCATCCTTTTGTGTAAGGATGATGCCAACATGACCATTTACGATGTAAATGAACTGGATTTGGACATCAACGGTGAGGAGCGTAAGTTTGTTCTGTCAGACTGGTATGGTGGTCCGAGCGCCAATGTGAAGATCACAGCCACTGTAGAGCAGGGCGACGAGAACTGGCTGACCGTAACACAGCCTGAGGCTTCCTTGGATGGTTATACCTTTAACTTCACGGTTAAGGCCGAAAGCAAGGATTTCCTGGTTGAAGGACGCAAGGCAGTGGTTACATTGACAGACAGCAAAGGTTTCTCACGCGACATCATCTTCTATCAGGGCGATCGCAATGCTGCCGACAATCCGATGTCTGTAGAGGGTATCGAGTCTGACCAGACTTTGAGCGTGGTTTCAGAAGGCAATTCTTATCAGGTTACCTGTCCGGCTGGAAGCAAATCTCTGAAAGTCTTCACCGTAAGCGGATTGCAGGTTGCCGAATATCCGGTTTCTGCCGAGGGAACGGTTGAGGTTTCCAAAGCATCTTTGTCAAAGGGAATCTATCTGTTCCAGGTTTCCGGAAAATCTACACAGACCATCAAGGTGCTTCACTAATCATTGCATCAAGAGTTTATTCATAGAAAGAGAGACGGATGAATGTTCGTCTCTCTCTTTTTTTTGTTCCGTACGAGGTGTTCTCTGAAAATTATCTTGCCGATGGTAATAAATTACTGTCTCGTTGATAATTGATTATCATCGGCAAGATAAAATCAGAAAGCGATATCGTTTTTATCGATGAATTATATCGAAAAAACGCTTTTTCCCGATAAGGAAACTTCGAGCAAGAGCTTTTACCTTTGCAAAAAACAAAGAAATATGAAAAGAATAATTGCTTCAATGCTGGTAGCCCTGTCTTTGGGCTTGTCTGCACAGGCGCAGACTGTAGTGAGTGAGAATATTCGTTATTGCGAAAGTACCTATCCTTATCAGGACGGCTTGCTGATAGCCAATTTCGGAACCGAAGAGCTGAATCCTCTGAATTCGGAAGGTAAAGGTTATGTGCTGTTCTGGAAAGATGGAAAGTCGGAGGTGCTGATTCCGGCCGATGGCCATCTGTCGGCTCCCAAAGGAATGTTCCTTCGTGAAGACTATCTGTATATTTGCGATGTCAATAAAATCGTAGTTTATCACCTGACAGACCGGAGCGAGCAGCCTCAGGAAATTACTCTGCCCGAAGGAAATCTGTTTGTCAACGATCTGGCTGCTGATGGCAATAATCTGTATGCTTCAGTAACCAATACCGGCAAGATCTTCCGCATAGACATTACGGACCCGGCCCGCCCCGGTACTCCTCAGGAATGGCTGAGCATTGCGGGGCCAAACGGTCTGCTTGTCCGGGATGGAGTGATGTATGTGGCCTCTTATCCGGCCGATGGAGTGACCAAACCGGAGCATGTGATTTATGAAGTAAAGAATCTGGAGCAGCCCGTTGTGCGCAAGCTTACCGAGACAGCCGGACAATACGACGGTATTGCTTTCAGTAAGGACGGAAAGTCTCTGATTGTAACGAATTGGGCTCCGGCGCAAGTCAGTCGCCTGAATCTGTCCGATGGCAGTCTGTCTCCTCTCGCAATTGATTTGCCTCAGGGACTTGTCGGATCGGCCGACATAACCGTTCGTGACGGAGTGATTTATATTCCCGATTTGCCGAACAGCAGAGTCGTGATCGTAGAAGAGTCTACCGGATGTGGCTCATGCTGCTGTTCCGGAGAATAAGAAATTCTGTGTTATAAATTGAGTAAGGCAAATAGCCGCAGCTGCCTCTTCCTGATGAAGAAGACAGTCTGCGGCTATTTGTCTGTTTTTTATTCTTCCATGTATTTCCGGATTTCTGCGATGAAATCATTGCCATACAGCTGATATCTCTTTTCGCCCACACCCTTTACTTCCATGAATTCTTCCCGTGTGGTAGGCCTGTCGGTTGCCAGTTGGACCAGTACGTTATTCTGAAAGATCCAATATGCAGGAATGTTCTTTTCTTCTGCTATTCTCTGACGAAGGGCACGCAAACGGGCGAGCAGTTCCATGTCCGTGAGCGGAGTTCCTTCCTGATTGGTGGCAATCGGGTATTTTTCCGTATTGATTTCCTGCACGGAATAAGTCACCAGATTCATCCGGTTCTCCCGCTCCTGGGCCGGTTTTTCTTTTTTCTTGGCGGGGAGCATTTCCGGTGCTGCCGGCATTTCTTCTTTTTCTGCCGTTTCCGGTTTGAAGTACGACGGCTTGTCCACAGAATGGTCTTCCAACCCGAATTCGTCTTTTCTCCACATCAGATAGTGGTCCCGGTTCAGCATGCGTCCGCAGCCGGTCCGGTCGCTCCTGTAGTTGGTACATCCCAAAAAATATTCCTGTTTGCCGGGTTTTACGATCAGATAACCGTCTTCGCACCAGTCACATTTCTGAATGGACAGATCCCCGCCTTTCCGGTCATTGGTCATATATCCGCAGATTTCCTGATCGTTGGTGCAGATCCACAGTTTCAGCCCATAGTTCTTGTTCCATTTGATCTGTAACGGATAGCCGCAAATAGGGCATCGGTTTTCCGCCGTGAGCGGGGCGGCAGGGTCTGCTTTCAGCATGCCTTTCAGCGTGACGTTCGGGTAGCTCTCCGTGTCGTTCAGCAGTTCCCGGATAAAGGCAGAGGGGCGCTTCTCCGGTGTGACGAGGAATACCCGGTTCTTGGTGCGTGTCAGGGCTACATAGAACAGGCGCCGTTCTTCGGCATAGTTGTACGACTGGTCATTTGAAACCACCAGATTCAATACCGGGTCATCATCCACCTTCGACGGGAAGCCGTAGACACCGTCTTTGGCATTGATGATAATCACATTGTCGGCGCTGAGTCCCTTAGAGCTGTGCGCCGTGAGAAACTGGAGTTTGATTTTTGAACCGAACTGTGCCGAATAGATTCTTCCGGTTCTCTCGTCATAGATAAATTCTTTGGAGAGACACAGGTGTTTGGCATCGAATCCGTACCGTCCGATGAGCAGAATCGAGGCCGTATGGCTTTTCTTTTCAAGGGCATTGTATTTCAGAATCTCTTCGATGGTCTGGTTCACAGCCAGTCCCAGTTGCAGATAACGGTTACCCTTTTCTGCCGGACAGAAACTGTCGTCATAAGTGCGGATGATGACCGGGTTGGTGATTTTTTTCGGTGAAATCAGTTTCTTTCGGATTTGAGCGGTGTTCTTTTGGATGAACGTGCCCGCAATGTCGATCACTTCCTGCGCATTGCGATAAGTCTTGGTGATTTTCAGTTCCTGGCCATAGCCCAGCTCCTCGCAGAAACGTGTGAACAGAGGCAGTACCGAACCGCTGAAGGCATAAATGGATTGCCAGTCGTCTCCCACACCAATGATTTTCGCATCACACAGGTGGGAGAGTTCCCGGATGAGATTATACCGCTGTCGGGAAATGTCCTGGTATTCATCGACAATGATATACTTGAAATCCAGCTTCTCTTTCTGGATCTGTTTTTTATGAATCAGTTCGGCCGATTCATTGATCATATCCTGAAAGTCGATGTAATGTCTTTCGCGCAGAGCTTTCTGATATTCCAGATAACATACATGGCATATATCCAGAAACAGCTTGGTGCGCACATTGTGCACCGTCGTCTTGAACTCATCAAACTTCTCGGCCTTATAGCCCTGTGTCTTGAAGTTTCCGATAAAGTTGCAAAGCAGCACACACAGTTTGGTAATGTATTTGCTTTCCTCCGAATCCACCAGTTTGCGGTAAACCGTCTCTACCGGACGCGGGCGTAATTCAAAGCCGTGTTGCAACAGCTGTTCCTCCAGATGCTCCAGAAAGTCACGCCGGTCGTTGTAGGCGGAGAAGGTGTAGATCAAATCAGTACGGTGCTTGCGGTGTAGACGGATTTTGTCGTTGACGCGAGCCTTGTAACGCTCCAGTTCCTCTGGAGTGTAGCGGTTGTTCTGACCGTTTTCCGTAATGCCGAAATGCTCGATATAAGCCGTTTTATCTCCCTGTTTGATCCGGAAGTCAGGGGTATAAGGTTTGTTGGCATCCAATATACGGTATTGGTACATGGGTTCATACTCATATTCAATGCCGTTCAGATACAGATAATTGGCAATTCGTACTTCTTCGACCGAACGCAAAGTCTCGTTGTTCAGAGTTTGCACCTTCAGGCTTCTCCGGTCGATGATTTGCTGGGCATATTCATGCAGATTACTTCGCAAAGTCGAGAAGTCGGCTTTGGAAACGAACTGGAAATATTCATTGATGTTGTCTCCTTCGTAGGGAGCGGAAAAATAGGAACCGAAGAAAAGAATCAGTTTCTGAACCAGTGAGGTGTTTTGCAACACATGGCTTTTCAGGTACTCATTGATGATGTAATACATGAAAGAGCCTTCCACAACCTTCTGTCCTTCGTTGTCTCCTTTTCTCAGGATGGCATAGCCCACAGAATGAAAGGTGCTGATCGGGCAGTCTATTTTCAGGTTGCCGTTGATGCGCTCTTTCAGTTCGCCGACCGCTTTGTTGGTAAAGGAAATGACCAGAATCTGTTTTGGGGAAATTCCCCGTTTCTCTACCAGATACCTCACTTTGGCGGCCACAGTCGTTGTTTTTCCGGCCCCGGCTCCCGCGATGACTAAGGTATGGTCTTCTTCCGATAAGACAACCTCTCGCTGTTCGTCATCCAGCAGAATGTTCGGATCGCACTCTTTGAGAATCCCGTCCAGATAATCTTTTTCCGATTCCAGATGGCGTTTTACGTAGCTGTCATTATGTTTTCTGATGATGACGGCATCCCGTTTCAAATCCCTGATGTCCTCATAGGTATCCTGAAAGAAACGAATCTCCTGTTCCTGAAGCCGGTGTTGCTTGATAAAATCTTTCAGCATTCCGGAATCGGTCAGGACTCGGTAGAAGTCGGCAAGTTCCTGATATTCGGTAATGAAAGCCCGGTAGTCACTTCGGGCTATAAAGCGGTCTTCCGACAGGATTTGTCGGAATTCCTGATTAAATTTTAGGGTCGATAAGTATTTCTCAGGCAGCTCTTGGGACGCTTGTCGGTTCGGTGCCCCATTTTTGCCTGTATGGATAATTCTTTTAAGGAAACTCAGTAAACCCATGTGTTTCGGGAATAGATATTAACAGCTGTCGCAAACCAGATGCCGGGCAGTCTGGGAATGCTCTTACAAAGCTAATATAAAAATGTTTTAAATAAGTGGATTCCTGAAAAAATATATCAAAATGCTTATGTGGTTTGAGTTTCCTTGTTATTCTTGTTGTGCCGTAAGCCTCCATAAGGTTCAATTTTCCCTCTGTCATTCATCAATAAATATGAATACAGAGGGTGATGGAGATTAGAACCACTTTTTATTCATTTCTTCCAGAAAGTTTAGGGTGAGATCATAAGGGCTGTTTTCCGGGAGCAGGGCATCAGTGTCACAAAATGGACATACGGCTGTTTTTCCTTTGCTATCCTTAATGAAGTCTTCTATTTCATAAAAAGGAAAAATCCTATTGCAGGAAAAACATCCGCAATATTCTGATTTTTCTATAAGTTCTTTGTTGCAAATAGAATATTTATGAGCATCTTGAAGCACCGTTTCTGCCATTTTTTGTTTGGCTTTCTTGTCTTTGATGCGGTTTATCTGTTTTTGTGCAATCAGACAGCATAATGTTTGGGCTGCCGATTCTGATAAATGGTGACTGGAACTGAGTGTTCGGGGCAGATGTCCTAAATCATCTTGAATGTCGTAATAATATTTTTCTCCGAACAGTTCATCCGCATCGCCGATAAAGCAATGAATCCGTTCTTTATCATCCTTCGGAAAATATCTCCACTTATATTCAAATGGTTCATAGGTATCAATCATTTCTTTTGAAGCTGCCGCCAGTCCGTTTTGTGCTTTGAGTTTAGGTAGTTCAATGCTGGGCAGATAGCAGGGATTGACGACAAAACGTTCCACCCCTTCGGTGAGGAGAGTCAGGAAGCCCCCTAAAGAACAACCGATCACCAGATCAATATTTTCTTTCAGGATGGTTTCGTGTATTTGTTTGAGGGCCACGCAACAGTCATTCTGTTCGTAATCCATGCCGATAATTTCGCAACCTTCCGGTAAGTGCTTCTTTAATAGATGATAACTGTGCCCTTCCGGCGATCCGTTGAAACCGTGTATATATAAGATTTTCATGTTTTGTGTATTTAAAGTTTTCATAAATCTAATATAGAAACTTTGAGATAAAAATTCAAAATTTAGTTCATCATAATTATATCTGTATTTAAGATAATCCTTTATGACTGATAAATTCGGATTGTTCCCATAGATGATGGACCCTATAAGGGTTAAAATGGACCAATCGCTTTTGGAGGAGTATTTTTACCTTTGATGTGTTGTTTATAGAATCGTAAAAATATTATTAATTAACTCTTTAAATACTTTATATGAAAAGGATGATGATGAAACAGCCCATGTTGCTGTTAATAATGTTATTATTTAATGTCGTAACCGTTTTTTCTCAGGACTTGTCTTCCCAAAATAAAATGGAATACGGAAAGTGGGGCTATGAAGCCGTTCAGTTGGAAGAATATGAGAGATATGAGTCTTATAAATATTTTAAAGGACTTTTGAATGGGGGAGGGCCTTACAGAGAATACTCTGGATATAAACTTTATAAGAATGGAAAGTGGGATTATTACTACGAAAAAAAGATTATCAATCTTGGTGTAAAAGGCTCTCTGTATGATGCTGATAAATTGAAGATGATAGTCGCTTCATTGACTCAGGAAAAACCATTCTTTGCCATAAAAAATGAAAATGGAAAGTTTGATCTGTATGATCCGGTAGAAAAAACGGCTGTTGTGAGTGATTGCGACTCCATCAAATATCTTTGTGATGATTTTGCAGCCTGTTATCATGGGGGATACGTCAGCCTTTTTAGTGCGGAGCGGAATAAAGTGGTTATTCCTTCAGGCAAGTATAGTTATATAGCAGGTTTTAATGATATTTTTTGGGTAGAGGAGAATGGAAAGAGAGGAATGATGAGCAAGGATTCATGTAAACTCTTGGTTCCTTGTGTGTATGACAGACTTTATGTAAAATCCAGTAATCCTTATGCGACGGAGGGGGATAAGGAACTTGACTGTGTATATGCCAAGAAGAACGGTAAAATGGGTATTCTGGATAGAAAAACAGGAAAGGAGATTGTACCATGCCGTTATGCTTCAGTTCAAAAAGAATATGGTCTGGGAGATGTTTACCGTGTTTCTAATGATGATAAAGGTTTTGGACTGTTTCATAAAGGCAAAATGATTTTACCCATCAAAGAATATAGCAGCAGATACGACTACGAGAATACACATTTTGTCTATAATCTGCTTTTCGGAATATTTGTGTGGGATAAGAATAATAAGGTCGGTGCTGTTGATTATGATGGAAAACAGATCGTTCCTTTTGCTTTTGATGGCTATGAAGTCGGTAGAAATGTTATTTTCTATGCCCAGAAACCGGATAAGGTCATTTGGACGGTTTATTCGCTGGGGACAAAGAAGGTAATTGTATCAAAAGCATTTAGTCCGTTAGATGAATGGGGCATGACAAGATTTTGTGCCAGCTACTTATAATGTCCTGAGAACAGATGATGCTATTTAGAAAATGATCTAGGTAGAAAGGGAAAAAACAGCCCGAACCGCTTGCTTGTTATAAAGTAAAACGGTTCGGGTTGTTTTTTATATTTACGAAGATAGTCCTTCAGAGAAGAAGCTATTTTCTTTTACAGATTGCCGGCACTGAGCACACTGCAATCCATCTGTTTCAGCACTTCCAGACTGCGGTTCAGGTCACTTGGTCGGATTACCACATTGGCTTTGTCGCCTTGAGCAAAGGCATACATGTACTCAATGAAGATGTTCTGCTCAGCCAGACGTTCCAGAATGACAGACAGAGAACCGGCGGTGTTGGCGCAACTGATGCAGATCACTTCGGTTTGAATGACCGAGAAGTTGGCAGCCCGCAATACTTCGATAGCACGGTCTACATCTGATACGATGAGGCGCAGAATACCGAAGTCGGTGGTTTCAGACATGCTGAAAGCGTGCATGTTGATGCCGGCCTTACCTAAAGCTTTGGTCACATCATTGATGCGGCCGCTTTTGTTTTCCAGAAAAACGGATATTTGTCGTATAGTCATAAGGCGTAGTTTTTTATTTGATGATTCGTTTATCAATGACACGTTTGCTCTTGCCCTCGCTGCGTGGGATAGAATTCGGTTCCATCAGTTTCACCTGAGCGCTGATTGAGAGCACACTCTTCAATCGGTCGGCCAGTTTCTTCTTCAGGTTAAGCAGCGAACCCATCTCGTCGGTATAGAGTTCTTTGCGCAGTTCCACCTGTACTTCCAAGGTATCCAGATTGCCCTGACGGTCTACCACAAGCATATATTGTGGTTCGAATTCCTTCATTTCCAGAATGACACTTTCCACCTGTGACGGGAATACATTGATACCTCGGATGATGAGCATATCGTCCGAACGGCCGATGATGCGGGTGATGCGTACGTTGGTACGTCCGCATTCGCAAGGTTCTGTAATCAGTGAGGTCAAGTCCTTGGTGCGGTAGCGCAACAATGGCATACCGGTTTTGGTCAGTGTGGTCAGCACCAGCTCGCCGGTCTCTCCGGCAGGCAGTACCTGTCCGGTTTCCGGATCAATGATTTCCGGATAGAAATGATCTTCGCTGATGTGGGAACCGTTCTTGCAAGAACATTCATAGGCTACTCCCGGACCGATAATCTCGCTCAGACCGTAGATGTTATAACCTTGCAGCCCTAGTTTCTGTTCGATTTCCTGACGCATGTTTTCGGTCCAGGGCTCGGCACCGAAGACTCCGACACGCAGATGCAGGTCTTCTTTGGTCATGCCTTTCTTCTGCATGGTTTCGGCCAGATACAGGGCATAGGACGGAGTACAGGCCAGGCCGGTCACTTGCAGGTCCTTCAGCAGGTGCAGATGCTTTTCGGTATTTCCGGTAGAGGTCGGGATTACGGTTGCTCCCAGATGTTCCACACCATAGTGCAGACCCAATCCTCCGGTAAACAGACCGTAGCCGTAGCCTACGGAGAATACATCCTCACGGGAGATGCCGAAGGCACCCAAAGCCCGGGCAGTTACTTCTTTCCATACTTCCAGATCATGACGGGTGTAGCCTACGACTGTAGGATTGCCGGTGGTTCCGGATGAGGCATGCACGCGCACGATTTCCTGCATGGAGGCGGCTTGCAGTCCGTAAGGGTAGTTGTCGCGCAAATCCTGTTTGGTCGTAAACGGCAGTTTGACAATATCGTCTATTGTCTGGATATCCTCAGGGGTGAGGTCCATCTCCTGCATCTTCTTGCGATAGAAGGGAGTATTGTGATAAACCAGATCGACCAGTTTGTGTAATCTCTTGCCTTGGAGCATACGCATGTCTTCGCGGCTCATGCACTCCTTGCTTTCATTCCAAATCATTGTTGTGTTTTTTCGGTAATATTAAAAATAATAATGTGTGTTATAGGGGATGGTCGGCATGGAATGCTTTCATGCGTTCTTCCAGCACCGGATAAAGTTCTTCACGCATGCGCGAGGTGCAGGCGCGCACTCCGTTTTGTTCGCAGCCGGTAGTGCTCAAGGAAATACTGCTCACACCGTAGTAAAGCAGTTCCTTTAATAGTTGGCCGCTGGGCATGTTGCCATAGCCTAAGGTAAAGAAGAAACCGTCGCCAACGGGTTGGGTCACATCATGATCATACACGATATGGAAACCGTTGTCGGTGAAAATCTTTTTCATGCGTTCGGCACGTCGTCCGTATTCCCGGGTGTCTTCCACAAAATCGATGCGTCCTTCTACGGATGCATCCAGCATGGCTGCATAGGCGTATTGAGTGGAGGCCGTGCATCCCGAAGTGATCATGTAAAGAATGGATGCGATTAGGGTTTGTCCGAATATACCGGAGTCACCGTAGCGCTCGGCCAGTGCCGGATAATGGGTGTGAAACAGTTTCTCGGGCACACAGAGCACAGCCATACGCTGACCGGCATAGCTGAATATCTTGGAAGAAGAAAGCATCAGCACGTAGTTGTCGGTATAGCGGGCTACAGTAGGAGGGTAGGGCGGCTGCCAGGGTTTGCCCAGATCACTGCGGAAGTCCATACAGAAATAGGCCATGTCTTCCATGACGATGGCATCGTAACGGGTGGCCAGTTCGCCGATAATCTTCAGCTCGGAGTCTTCCAGACAGATCCATGCTGGATTGTTGGGGTTGGAATAGACGATGGCGGCAATGTCCCCTTTGCTCAGATAAGATTCCAGCTTCTCGCGCAAAGCTTCTCCACGGTAATGATAGATGTCGAACCATTCCCACTGCGCTCCGATGATGCGTAACTGGGATTTCTGGATGGGGAAGCCCGGATCGATGAACAAAACCTTGTTCTTTCCCGGGATACGCTGGGTACATGCGATGAAAGAGCCGTATGATGCGGCCACAGAGCCTGTGGTCGGGATACATCCCTCGGCCGGAATATCTATGTCAATAAAAGCCTTGACAAAACGGGAAGCTGCCGCTTTCAGTTCGGCCACACCGGCTGCTGCCGGATATTGTGAACCGACACCACGGTCCAGAGCCGCTTTTTCGGCCTCGATGCCGATCTGATTGGCCGGCAGACCAGGAGAGCCCTGATCCATACGGATAAAGGGAATGCCGGTCTTTTCTTCCAGACGTGAGGCTACCAGAAGCACTTCGCCGATGGTGGCCTGTTCCAGGTTGGCTATCTGCAGTTCGCTGACTACTGAGGCCACCAATTCTTCGCTGAATACTTGATGTTTCATGGTTCCGGTGTTTTTATTTGTTTTCTGCGGCTGCATAGCCCAAGTCAAAAGCTTTCTGATTCATTTCTACCACAGCAGAACCCTTGGATCCGAATACTCGGGCGATACTGTCGCGCAACTCATCTACTGAAACGATACCTAAATAGCGCGAAGCTGCTCCCAAAAGGATGACATTGGCGCATTTGGGCATATTGTGTTCGTGAGCTATTTTTTCTACGTCTACCAAAATAATGTGAGGCAATTGTGCCAACTCCTCTTTCAAGGCCTGTTCGTCGGGATAGTTCGGGATATTCTTGAAGGGAGCGGAGGAGGTGATGATCCAGCCTTCACGATCCAGATAGGGCAGATAGCGCAGGGCTTCCATAGGCTCGAGTGAGAGAATCATGTCGGCGGTACCCTGAGCGATCAGGTCTGAGGCAATAGGACTGTCGGAAAGACGCAGATTGGACTGCACGTCACCGCCGCGCTGACTCATTCCGTGTACTTCGGCCTGCTTCAGATACAGACCGCTGTGTGTGGCTGCTTCGCCGATGATAGTGGCGATGGACAGGATGCCCTGTCCGCCCACACCGGATAATATGATATCTGTTTTCATGCTTTTTGTTCCTTTCTTTTTTGTTTCAGTTTGCGGTTTAAGGTCTGGATACATTCACGGCGCGGAATGATGACAGATACTCCGTTGTATTCGATTTCTTCGCGGATGACACGGGTAATTTCTTCCATGTTCTTAGGCAGAGGGACAACCACACGCACGTGCTCCGGCTCTACACCGAGTCCCAGACAGATGGCCTCAAATTTGTTGGTTCCCGCAGAATCCTGTCCTCCGGTCATGGCCGTGGTCAGGTTGTCCGAGATAACTACGGTAATATTGGCTTTGTCGTTGACGGCATCCAGCAATCCGGTCATTCCGGAATGAGTGAAGGTGGAATCGCCGATGACAGCAATAGCCGGGAACAAGCCTGCGTCTGCAGCACCTTTGGCCATCGTAATGGAAGCACCCATATCGACACAACTGTCAATGGCGCGGAAAGGAGGAAGGGCACCTAATGTATAGCAGCCGATATCGGCAAAGACGCGGGCATCGGGATATTCGCGAACCACTTCGTTCAAGGCATTATAGACATCGCGGTGACCACAACCCTGACACAGGGCTGGCGGGCGCGGAACCAGATTTTTCGGTGCTTCGAAGAAGCGCTTGCTGGCGATTCCCATGGCAGCTGCTACATTGTCGGGTGTCAGTTCTCCGGTGCGAGGCAGATCGCCAGTCAGGCGGCCCTTAACCGGATAGTCGGCACCCAGCAGTGCGTGTACCTGTTCTTCAACGAAAGGTTGTCCGTCTTCCACAACCAGAATTTCCTGACATTGGGCTGCCAGTTCATGAACAAGGGCTGCGGGCAACGGATATTGTGCAATCTTTAATACCGGGAAATCATCGTGTCCTCCTTCAGCTTCCTTGACATAGTTGTAACCGATGCCGCAGGCGATGATACCGATTCCTTTACTGTTGCTGCCTGCTTCCAGACGGGTGTGATGTCCTTGAGCTGCCAGAGATTCCAGTTCGGCCTGTTTTTCAATAAGCGAGGCATACTGACGGCGTGCATTGGCCGGCAGCAGCACCCAGGATGCCGGGTCCTTGGCATAGGGCAGTTTTTGAAGCGGCTGTGCTTCTGTCTTTACGGTGACGGCCGCGCGTGAATGGGCCATACGGGTAGTGATGCGCATCAACACTGGCAGTTTCTGCTTCTCGGACAATTCAAAGCCGTAAGGCATCAAATCGTATGCTTCTTGCTGTGACGACGGTTCCAGGATGGGCATCAGGGAGAATTTTCCGTAGAAACGGGAATCCTGCTCGTTTTGAGAAGAGTGCATCGAAGGATCATCGGCCACAATCACGATGAGTCCGCCGTTAACTCCGGTCATGGCTGAATTGACAAACGCATCGGCTGCCACGTTCAGTCCGACATGCTTCATGCAGACAATGGCACGGCATCCGGCGTATGACATACCCAAGGCTGCTTCCATTGCAGTCTTTTCATTGGTACACCAGGTATTATGTATGCCTCGTTCTTGAGTCAGCGGGTGTTTTTGAATATATTCCGTGATTTCGGTGCTGGGAGTTCCGGGATAGGCATATACGCCTTTGATGCCGGCATGCAAAGCACCCAGTGCGATGGCTTCATCGCCTAAAAGGAGTTTCTTGTCAGTCATATCTTATTTTTTTAGGTATTCGGTTTTAAGGAGTGATCTGGAACGGGTCTGCATCATTCAGTACCGGGAATTTTTCCCGGAAGCGGTTCAGCTCTTCCAGATCAATAAGGGCCGAGACAACATCTTCCTGATTGTTTCGGCATGCTGCCAGGTCTTTTCCATAAGGATCAATGAGGACACTGCCTCCGCAGTATTGGCAGGACGGATCGGTTCCTACGCGATTGACTCCGGCCACATAGCATTGGTTTTCGATGGCGCGGGCATGCAGAAGGGTGGTCCAGGCTTCGATACGCGATTCCGGCCAGCTGGCTACGTATAGAATCAGGTCATAGTCTTTGCGATTGCGTGCCCACACCGGAAAACGAAGATCGTAGCAGACCTGTAAGAGAATACGTACTCCTTGGTATTCCACAATGACCCGCTCTGTTCCGGGAGTGAAGGTGTGGTGCTCACCGCCATAAGTGAACAGGTGCTTCTTGTCGTAGAAACAATAATGACCGTCGGGATATACAAAATAGAAACGGTTGTAATATTTTCCGTCGGCATGTGTGGCTACACTGCCGGCCAGTGCACATTGCCTTTTTCGGGCTGTTTCCTGCATCCATTCCAGGCTTCCTGCTTCTGTCGCTTCTTCTGCTATTTTGTGTGGTTCGGTACAAAAACCGGTAGAGAACATCTCCGGGAAAACATAAAGATCCGCCAACGGTGAGGAAGAGAGCTTTTCTTCCAGATGTTGGCGATTTTCTTCTGGGCTGGCCCAAATAATATCACTTTGAATAATACTTATTTTCATGGTCTTTTCAGCTTTTAGCATATAAAAGTATCTATTTATTTATATTCTGCCAAATATTTCTATAGATTATTACTTTTATTGCCGTAAATAGCATTCGTTTCTTGTTCTTATTCCTGTTTAACGAATATCAGTTTTCCGGTATCATAGCCACGTTTTTCCAGCCGTTGCAGGATTTCAGCATTCAGAGAATCCGGCAGGGTTTTGGTCCGGCTCAGAATCCACAGGTATTTTTCAGAGCTGCTTCCGATAACGGCGTAGCGGTAGTCGGGGTCTAATTCCAGAATATAATAATCGGAGTAGAACCAGAGAAAAAAGGACACTTTGAGTTTTCCGGGATCATTTGCCTGAGGTAAATAGGCTTTACCAATCACCTGTTTGTGTTTTCCGTTTTTATAGCCTTCATTCAGAACCATGATTTTTCCATTGGGCTTGAAAGCATAGGTGGCCGTAACCAGAGTCATTCCTCTTTCAAAGTAGTGATCGTATCGGGCAATTTCATACCAGGTGCCCATGTATCGGGCCAGATCGACCTGAGTGACGGTATGATTGTCTATATTCTGATTGCTTGTTTTCATAGGCATGATTTTATAGATTATTCAAAATTACCAAACTTTGCTGGGGAAAACAAGATAATGATGCGGATATTGTCAAATAAAGTCATAAAATCCTTTTATTTTGAACATTTGTTCATTATCTTTGCATTGTTATCATAAAATAATCCTATGTCACCCCGTCCGAAAAATTTTAGAAAAGTAAGTGGAGTCCCGGTTTCCTGTGGTTTTGTGCCTTTGTCTGAGGGAAATCGGGAAACAGTCGTTCTGCATCTGGAAGAATATGAAACGGTTCTTTTGTGCGATTATGAAGGACTGACCCATGCACAGGCTGCACAACAGATGGGTGTTTCCCGTCCGACGATTACCCGAATTTACGCTTCGGCACGACAGAAGATAGCGCGGGCCCTGGTAGATTCCTGTGCATTGGTTGTCGAGGGAGGAAACGTGTATGTTGATGGAGGGTGGTTCCGATGCCGGCATTGTGGCTTTGTTTTTAATCAGGCTGAGCCGTTGCCGGGTGGTGAATGTAAAGACTGTTTACTTTGTGGAGGACGGTGTGATGAGATTGGTTTCGATGAGATTGATTTTTTAAAATACAGGAAAATGAAAAAAATTGCTTTACCGACAAGAAATGGTCAGATTGATGATCATTTCGGACATTGTGAGTTTTACACGATTGTATCAGTGAATGAAGAAAACCAGATTGTATTGGCAGAGACGATGCCATCTCCTCAGGGATGTGGCTGTAAGTCGAATATTGCCTTTAAGTTGCAGGAAGACGGAGTGACGGTAATGCTGGCCGGTAATATGGGAGCCGGAGCACTGAACAAATTGTCGGCCTGTGGTATTCAGGTCTTTAGAGGTTGCAGTGGTCCTGTTCTGGATGTGGTGCAGGCTTACTTGCGTGGTGAAATTCAGGACTCCGGCATGGGATGCCAGCATCATTCTGAAGACGGTCATCAATGCGCCCATTACGAATAAGAGTTCCAGAATATTAAAATCTTGTTTTGTCGATATTTTTCCTTGTCTCTACTGTTGCGATATATTCAACAGCTGTTTGAAACGGTTGTTGGCAAATATAACTATATTTGTACTTTAGTTGTAGAATAGTAGGGAAATATGATTCATATTGGTAAAGTTATAGAGAAAGTGCTCCGTGACCAGGGAAAAACTGTTACCTGGTTCGCCAGAAGTTTGTACTGTGACCGCACCAATGTGTATAAGATTTTTCAGCGGGAAAGCGTAGATTCGGAAATGCTTTACCGTATATCCAAAATATTGTCTCATGATTTCTTTAAATACTATTCTAAAGAGCTGGAGGAAGATACGGAAGAGATTTAGTCGGAAGATTTAAGATAATAAGGATACAAAAAAAGCAGTCTGAAAGGACTGCTTTTTTTGTGTTATAGTTATAACGCTTATGCTTCTGCCTTAGGTTCAACAGAAACAACGCTTCTGTCCTGACGTCCTTTGTAGCTACCTTTCTTGAAAGTTACTACACCGTCTACCAATGCGTAAAGAGTGTGATCGCTACCCATACCTACGTTCTTACCTGGGTAGTGAACTGTACCACGCTGACGAACGATAACGTTACCAGCGATGCAAGCCTGACCACCAAAAATCTTAACGCCTAATCTTTGTGATGCTGATTCACGGCCGTTCTTAGAACTACCTACACCTTTCTTATGTGCCATTTTCTTTTACGTTTTTAATGATTAAGCAATAACTTGTTTGATAGTTAACTCAGTGAACTGCTGGCGATGACCATTCAGTTTACGATAACCTTTTCTTCTCTTCTTGTGGAATACCAATACCTTGTCGCCCTTTACCAGCGGAGATACAACTTCGCATACAACCTTAGCGCCTTCTACAGTAGGAGCACCTACAGTGATGTTACCGGCATTGTCAACCAATAATACTTTCTCAAACTCTACAGTCTGATTTGCTTCAGCATTCTGAATGTGGTAAACGAACAATTTCTTACCTTCTTCAGCTTTGAACTGCTGACCGTTAATTTCTACAATTGCGTACATTTATTTTATTATAATTAAACGGGTTTCTCCGCAAGGCGAATACCATAGGTATTACTTGACCGAGCCTCCACGGACTAAAATCGGCTGCAAAGATATAACATAATCCGAAATCGGACAAATATTTATACTTGCAGTTTTGGGATTTAATATTTTTTATAAATTGTTTTCTGTGAGATAGCGTTCAGCTTCAATGGCTGCCTTACAGCCGCTTCCTGCAGCAGTAATGGCCTGACGATAATGAGGATCGGCTACATCGCCTGCTGCGAATACGCCCGGAACTCCTGTGCGTGGAGTTGCTCCTTCTGTCTGGATATATCCCACTTCGTCTGTTTGAATCCAAGGTTTGAAGATGTCTGAGTTTGGCTTGTGACCAATGGCCAGGAAGAATCCGTCTATGGCAATGTCATAACGGGTTTCGTCAGCTTCGCCCAAACGTTTTACCAGATGTGCTCCTTCTACACCGTTTTCTCCGAAAAGACCCACGGTGTTGTGCTCGAAAAGAACTTCAATCTTAGGATTGTTCAGGACACGCTCCTGCATGATCTTTGAAGCACGAAGATAAGGCTTGCGCACAATCAGATAAACCTTGCTGGCCAGTCCTGCAAGATAAGTGGCTTCTTCGCAGGCTGTATCACCGCCTCCGACAACGGCTACCACCTTCTTGCGATAGAAGAAACCGTCGCAAGTGGCGCAGGCACTGACTCCCATACCGGCGTATTTCTTCTCATCTTCCAGACCCAGATATTTGGCAGTGGCTCCGGTTGCGATAATCAGAGTGTCGGCCGTAACCTCGTCTCCGTTGTCGAATGTTACCGCGTAAGGGCGTTTGCTCAAATCGGTCTTGATGGCGATGGCGCTACGGATGTCTGCACCGAAGCGTTCAGCCTGCTTGCGCAGATCGTCCATCAGCTCCGGACCGGTGATTCCTTCCGGATAACCTGGGAAATTCTCTACTTCTGTGGTTGTGGTCAACTGTCCTCCAGGCTGTATTCCTTCATAGACAACCGGATTCAGATTGGCGCGACCGGCATAGATTGCCGCAGTGTATCCGGCCGGGCCGGAACCTATAATCAGGCAACGAATATGTTCCATAATAGTTCTTGTTTTTATTTGATGTAAATGAATTATCTCAAATCAATCACTTCTGCGTTAGGATACGCTTCTTTGGGGAAGGTGAAGTCCTGATCGTTGAATTTTTGCTGGTTTTTGAAATCACGGACAACGATTTTTGTCCAGCTTCCGTTTTTCTGACGGAAACGGATGCAGAAAGGAGTATAGTTGCTTTGGCTCACGTCCAGAAGAATTTCCTGGATGTCATTTGATTTGCTTTCAGCTGTGAGTCTTACGGTATATACTCCCTGACCCCGAAGAGTTCCTTTCTGGACAGAGTAGTTGAATCCTTTTTTATAAATGTTTAAAATGGCGTAGGGATTCATTCCCTGCAATTCAGAGGCCGAAGGGGTGCTGACATTGACTTCATCGTTCTGTTTGAGGTAGCTCCATTGGGTCTTTCCGTCAAACCAGGTGATCAGATCGTTGGTGGTCAGCTGGAATTTTTGTCCTTTGATTTTCATTGTGCCCGCGCTGCTGCCCTGAGACTGTCCGTTGACAAAATTCTCGGCAGTGAATCTGGCGCTGATTCCTTTGCCTTTTTCAAAAGCTTTTTCTGTAGCTTCCAGTACTTTTCTTGCTTGCGGATCTTTTTGTGCAGCAACATTTTGAAGGGTGCATACGAACAAAAGTAATAAAAAGATTTTCTTCATAGGTCTTTGTTATCTTAAATTATTTAAACGCATTTCCAGATCAGTTTCATCCACGCAGAGTACTTCGCGCGGCTTGCTTCCCTGAGCAGAACCGACAATGCCGGCTTTCTCCAACTGGTCCATAAGACGACCGGCACGGTTGTAACCGATGGAGAATTTTCTTTGAATCATGGAGGTTGATCCCTGTTGAGTATTTACAATCATGTGTGCGGCTTCCTCAAATAAAGGATCGAGATTGCCCATGTCCACATTACCGGTGCTTTCCTCGCCTTCAATCTCAACACGCGGCAATTCAAACGGACCGGCATAGCTTTGCTGTTTGGCGATGTAGTTGGCAATATGTTCCACTTCCGGAGTGTCAACAAAAGCACACTGCACACGTACCGGCTCACTGCCACTGAGGAAAAGCATGTCTCCGCGGCCAATCAGCTGGTTGGCACCCGGACGGTCCAGAATGGTGCGCGAGTCAATCATGGAACTTACCTTGAAAGCCATGCGGGCCGGGAAGTTGGCCTTGATGGTACCGGTAATGATATTGGTGGTCGGACGCTGGGTCGCGATAATCATGTGGATACCTACTGCACGTGCCAGCTGGGCAATACGGGCTATCGGTAATTCGATTTCCTTGCCCGCCGTCATAATCAGGTCGCCGAACTCATCAATGACAACGACAATGTAAGGCATAAAGCGGTGTCCGTTTTCCGGATTCAACTGACGGTTCTTGAATTTGGTATTATATTCCTTCAGATTACGGGCACGGGCTTTTTTCAGCAAGTCATAGCGGCTGTCCATTTCCTGACACAGACTCTTCAGGGTCTGTACCACTTTATTGACATCGGTAATGATCGCTTCTCCCGGTTCGTCTGCCACTTTAGCCAGGAAATGATTTTCAATTGGCGAGTAGATACTGAATTCCACCTTCTTGGGATCGACCATAACGAACTTCAGTTCCGCCGGATGCTTCTTATAAAGTAAGGACGTGATGATGGCATTCAAGCCGACTGACTTACCCTGTCCGGTGGCACCGGCAACCAGCAGGTGAGGCATTTTGGCCAGATCGACCATAAATACTTCGTTGGTAATGGTTTTTCCCAATGCGATAGGCAGTTCCATGTCGGCCTCCTGAAATTTTTTGCTGTTCAGAATACTTTCCATGGAAACCATCTGAGGACGGGCGTTCGGAACTTCAATACCGATAGTTCCCTTTCCGGGTATCGGGGCAATAATACGGATGCCCAGGGCACTTAGACTCAGGGCAATATCATCTTCCAGATTCTTGATCTTGGAGATGCGTACTCCTTTTGCCGGAGTGATTTCATAAAGCGTGATGGTTGGGCCGACAGTGGCTTTGATCGAAGAAATGCCGACACCGAAGTTTTGCAGAACTTCGATGATCTGGTCCTTATTCTTGTTCTGTTCCTCCATGTCTATGCCCGAGCCGGTTTCTTCGTAGCGGTTGAGCAGTTCCAGAACCGGATATTTATAGTTTTCCAGATCCAGTTTGGGATCGAAGGGTTCCAATGCTCCTTTGCCGTTGCTGTTGGCTGTTTCTTCTTGGGTGGTTTCTGCTATATCCAAAGGAATATCAGTGTCTTTCAGCACGGGAACAGCTGAAGGCGGAGCTTTGGGAACAACAGGCTCGGTCTGTACCGGTTTGGACGATGTAGTAGGAGTCAGGTCAAAATCAATGGTAGCCTGTGCGGATGTTTCACTTTCTGGAACCGTGTCTTCTGTTTCTTCCTCTTTTTCTGGGGACGGAGAAACCGGTTCCGGCGTTTCCGTTGTCGGATTTACGGCGCTGTCTTCGGAGTTGCTGTTTCCTCTCTTAAAGGGTGTTTGCGGAATCTTTGATTTGATATAATCCACCGGATTCAGCAATTTACGTACGAAAATAATTGTTGTTTTGCTCAGATAGATGAAATACACCAGAGCGCTGAGCAGGATCATGAGGAATACCCCGAATGAGCCCGCTGATTGAGTCAGGCGCTCCACGATGTATTGGCCGTGGTTACCTCCTGGATTTAAAAAACTCCAGGAAGGGATTCTGGAGATCAGATTATCCAGAAAATAGGAAGAAGATATGGAAACCCAAAATGTCAGGAAGGCACAGTGGAGAAACCATTTCCATAAGCGTATGTGATAAGCTTTGGTCAGTTTCATGGATGCGGCCAACAGAAAAATCGGGATGAAAAATGCGGCAAAGCCGAAGCATTGGTTCATCCAGAAATCGGCACAATATGCGCCGATGCTGCCTGCGTAGTTGGCAAAACCTTCATGGGCATGAGCTTCGATAAGTCCCTGGTCTTCAGCTCCGGTGAAAATATGTGATGAAAAAGACAACAGCATCAGTAAACTGATGACGAGCAGAATACTTCCTGCCAGAAAATGAAAGGTTTCCTGACGGTTGGGCTGTTCGTTTGCTGAAGTCTGATTCTTGTTTTTTTTCTTTCCTGATGCCGAGTTGTTTTTTGAGGTTTTGTTTCCTAATTTGGTTATTTGTATTGTAGTGTTGTTTTTAGACATGTAAAATGGCTTTTAAGAGAATCTTTCGCAAAATTAATCTAAAATCGCATATCTCTGTATATTTTCATGTGAAATTTGTTACCTTTGTAACGTGAATTTATTTAAAAGAACCACAGTTTTATGGAAAAGATAAAGGCAGTGATTTATGCTAAAGATGTTTTGGAGTTTGTGACTGTAGGCGTGCAGTTCTGTGCTTTTCTGGAGCAGGATTCGCCGACAAAAACCAACGACTTCATGGCAACCTTATTGAAACTTCTTCCTTTGCTGTATTTAAAGGCTGAAATGTTGCCTCGCGTAGACGACATGCAAGACTGCTTCCCTGAAGAATTTGTTACAGAACAGGACTATGACGCTGTTCGTGCCCGGGTGGCCGCCCTTTTGGGAGATAAGGACGCTTATCTGGATCTGGATATTGCCAATCTGTATTATGTGCAGGAACCTCAGGTAAAGAGTATTTCGGAAGATCTGGCTGATGTTTATCAGGCTGTCCGGAATTTTGTGACTACGTATAAACTGGAAATAGAGCAGAGCATGTATGATGCTTTGGGACAGGTAAAGGAACAGTTTGATTTATATTGGGGACAGACCTTGCTGAATGCGCTTCGTGCCTTGCATGGCGTGCGTTCTGCGGAGCGAAACGATCCGGACGAGGAGCACGATGTCGAGGACGATTTTTTAGATTAAGGGAGCGTAGAAGGAGATTATGAAAACACTATATAACAAATTTGACAAGCGGGAACTGGCCTCACTGCCCAGAGTGCTTTTCGAAGGAAGAATTTTTACCATACAAACGGAGTCGGAAGCCAATAAGGCTGTTGATTATCTGTTGTCCTTCGGGCTATTGGGCGTAGATACGGAAACCCGTCCTTCTTTTAAAAAGGGAAAGGTAAATTCGGTTGCCTTGTTGCAGGTCTCCACGGAAGATACCTGTTTCCTGTTTCGTTTGAACCGCATCGGTTTGTCTCAGGCTTTGATTCGTCTGCTGGAAGATAAAAAGGTCCTGAAAGTAGGTCTTTCCCTGAAGGATGATTTGGCCATGTTGCGGAAAAGGGCTGACTTTGCTCCCGGAAAATTTCTGGAACTGCAGGACTTTGTAAAGAATATTGGTATTGAAGACATGAGCCTGCAGAAAATATATGCCAATCTGTTTCGGGCAAAGATTTCCAAGGGGCAGAGACTGACCAACTGGGAAGCGGATATCCTGACCGACGGTCAGAAATTATATGCTGCAACAGATGCCTGGGCTTGTGTCCGCATATACAACGAACTGAATGTTCTGGCACAGAATCGTGACTATGAATTGATTGTGAGAACAGAAGAGACTATAAATAATAATCCTAATAATAATTATGTATAAGAATGTTTTTCTGAAAAAAGGGAAAGAGGAAAGCCTTAAGCGTTTTCATCCCTGGATATTTTCTGGAGCAATCCATCATATAGATGGGGAACCCGAAGAGGGGGATGTGGTTCGTGTCGTATCGGCTGAAGGCAAATTCTTGGCGGTGGGACACTGGCAAATCGGATCTATTGCTGTTCGTGTACTGTCTTTCTCTGATATAGAAATCAATGCGGCATTCTGGGAAGAAAGAGTACGGGTGGCCTATAATATGCGTTGTGCCATTGGAGTGGCCGGTACTGAGCAAAACAATACCTACCGTCTGATTCATGGAGAAGGTGACTGTCTGCCCGGACTTGTGGTTGATGTTTACGGAAAAACAGCCGTGATGCAGGCACATAGTGTCGGCATGCATGTGGACCGTATGGCTATTGCCGATGCTTTGCTGAGTCAGACACAAGGTGCGGTGGAACATGTCTATTATAAGAGTGAGACCACCCTTCCGTTTAAGGCTAATCTGGGACAGGAAAACGGATTCATCCGGGGTGGTAGTGCCGATAATATTGCTGTTGAGAACGGACTGAAATTCCATATTGACTGGCTGAAGGGACAAAAGACCGGTTTCTTTGTAGACCAAAGAGACAACCGCTCTTTGCTGGAACATTATGCTCAGGGACGTGCTTTGCTGAACATGTTCTGTTATACGGGAGGATTCAGTGTGTATGCCATGCGGGGAGGAGCCCGTCTGGTGCATTCTGTAGACAGTTCTGCCAAGGCGGTTGACCTGGTCAATAAAAATATTGAATTGAATTTCCCGGGAGACCCGCGTCATCAGGCATTTGCCGAAGATGCATTCAAGTATTTGGATGCAATGGGAGACCAGTATGATTTGATCATTCTCGATCCTCCTGCATTTGCAAAACATAAGGATTCCTTGAAACAGGCTTTAAAAGGATATACCCGTTTGAATGCAAAAGCTTTTGAGAAAATCCAACCGGGCGGTATCTTGTTTACCTTCAGTTGCTCTCAGGTTGTCAGCAAGGATAATTTCCGTACAGCTGTGTTTAGTGCTGCTGCTCAGAGCGGAAGACGTGTACGAATATTGCATCAGTTGCATCAGCCGGCAGATCACCCGATAAATATCTATCATCCTGAAGGTGAGTATCTTAAGGGATTAGTGCTCTATGTTGAATAAAATGACTAATGTTAAAGTATATAAAATCAGAGAAAAATAATGCCGTCAGCTATTGCTGATTCATGGAAAAACACTACTTTTGCACTGTGTTTTTCATGGTATTAGATTTAAGGTTAACGAAAAGATTGGTTGTCGAGATGACAACCTTCTTTTTTTTTATATAGGTTTCAGTCCTGATTTTGAACCGAAAAAATGAAAAACCGGATGCCTTTTATGATTTTTGGAGTCAAAAGTCGTATAATCAAAAATCTTTTTTAAATTTGCACTTTATAACTATTGTTTTATTGCAAAATTAAAAAGGTATGAGTTTAAAGGTTAGACTAACGATCATGAACTTTTTGGAGTTCGCAGTATGGGGAGCATACTTGACTTCTATGGGAAGTTACTTGGCTCAGGTCGGTCAGGCTGAAAATATAGGCTGGTTCTATTCCATTCAAGGTGTTGTTTCGTTGTTTATGCCCGCTTTGGTCGGAATTATTGCGGACCGCTGGGTACAGGGACAAAAGATGTTGGGTATCTGTCATTTTCTGGCAGGTGCATTCATGCTGGCTGCTTCTTATTATGGAGTGAGTGCCGGAGAGCAGGTTTCTTTCTCAACCCTATTCAGTCTTTATACGGTCAGTGTAGCCTTTTTCATGCCTACAATTGCTTTGTCTAATTCTGTGGCATACTCCGTTTTGGATCGTGCCGGTATGGATACCGTGAAGCATTTCCCTCCAATCCGTGTGTTCGGAACCGTTGGTTTTATCTGTTCCATGTGGGTGGTTGACCTGGGCGGTATGCAGCAGAATGCCTTGCAGTTTGCCTTTTCCGGAATCCTGAGTTTTATTCTGGCCCTTTATGTCTTTACCTTACCTGCATGTCCGGTAAATCGGGAGGGCAATGCAAAGAGTCTCTCTGAGGCCTTGGGACTCCAGGCATTCCGTTTGTTTAAAATCAAAAAGATGGCCGTGTTCTTCATCTTTTCTATGTTGTTAGGTATCTGCTTGCAGATTACCAATGGTTTTGCCGGACCGTTTATCTTCTCTTTTGCCGGAATTCCGGAGTATGCGGACACTTTTGGAGTGCAGCATGCCAATATTCTTATCTCTTTGTCGCAGATGAGCGAAACCCTGTGTATTTTGTTAATTCCTTTCTTCTTGCATCGTTTTGGAATTAAAATCGTGATGTTGATGGCGATGGTGGCCTGGGTACTTCGTTTCACATTCTTTGCAATGGGAGATCCCGGTGACGGCGTCTGGTTGTTTATCTTGTCCATGATTGTTTATGGAGTAGCCTTTGACTTCTTTAATGTTTCCGGTTCTCTGTTTGTGGATAAGGAAACGGATATTCATATCCGCAGTAGTGCACAGGGTCTGTTTATGGTAATGACCAACGGCCTGGGGGCTACAATCGGTACGTTGTGTGCTCAGGAAGTCATCAATAAATATGTCTATAGTTTGCAGGATGCTACCGGGCATCAGATTGTAGAAGGATGGAGCACTTGCTGGTATCTGTTTGCGGCTTATGCTCTGGTTGTGGCTGTGCTTTTTGCTATTGTTTTCCGCTATAAGCATGAGCCCGATAAAATATAAAAATATGGAAGAAAATACAGAACAGTCTTATAAGTATTTGCAGGTTTCCAATGTGTCACAATGTTCCAAGGAAGGAAATGCCTATTTGGCCATACTGAAGGAAACGGATGGAGAGCGGATGCTTCCGGTGCTGATGGAGCGGCAAGATGCATTGCTTTTATTGTTGAAAATGAAGAAAGTCTTCATCGCGGCCACTCCGATTGATTTTTCGGATATCATGCTGGGCGTCTTCAATAATTTCTCTATCCGTTTGCGCGAGGTGAGAATCTGTGCGGTGAGAGGAGGAGTAACCTATTGTCATTTGTATTGTGAACAGTATGGAGAACGGAAGGTCATTTCTTATTGCAGGGCATCCAATGGTTTGGTGTTGGCGGCAACCTTTAAGTGTCCGATAACGATACATGAGGAACTCTTGAATTTGCAATATATGCGTGAAGTGTCCGACGGAACCTATTCCATGCCGATAAATGCCGTCAGTAAGGAAGCTCTGGAGGAAGCCCTTAAGCGGGCGATAGAAACCGAAAACTATGAATTGGCGTCTTTGTTAAGAGACGAAATACAACGAAGAAAATGAAAGAGATACGTTTTTTTTATGTGCCCGATGCCGCAGAAGCAAATCAGTTGCCCGAAGAGGAAGCGCAGCATTGCATTCGTGTGTTGCGGTTGCAGATAGGGGATGAAATCATGTTGATGGATGGAGCCGGGACTTTTTATAAGGCTGAGATTGTGAATGTACAGTCTAAAAAGTGCTTTTATCAGATTGTGAAAACAGAGCCCCAGGCCAAAGAGTGGGGAGGATGGCTTCATCTGGCTTTGGCACCGACCAAAAACATGGATCGGGTGGAATGGTTGGCTGAGAAAGCCACAGAAATCGGATTTGATGAATTGACTTTCCTGAACTGTAAAAATTCAGAACGGAAAGTGGTGAAAAACGAGCGGGTGGATAAAATTCTGATATCAGCCGTGAAGCAAAGCCGAAAAAGCTGTAAGCCGATATTGAACGAGATGCTGGATTTTAAGGCTTTTATTCAGCAGGTAGAAGACTATGAACAGAAATTCATCGCTCATTGCTATGATGAACGCGATGTTTTGGGAGAGAGCGTATCTGTCGGGGAAATGAAGGATATGGGTAGAGGAAAACCCTTTCTGTACGACATTCTTCAGTCCGGAAAGAAAACGGTGGTACTGATCGGTCCGGAAGGAGATTTCTCCTTGGAAGAGGTCCGTTATGCCTTGCAGCACGGTTTTGAGCCGGTTTCTTTGGGCAAAAGCCGTTTGAGAACGGAAACTGCGGCTTTGGTTGCCGTGCAGATGATGCAGATGAAAAACTTTTATTAATTCGTTAAAATAATGCCGTATGAAAAAACAATGGATTATTGGAGGAGTTGTATTACTGGTTGTAATATTAGCTGCGTGGTTCTTTTGGCCTAAAGACCAGTCTTCACATGCACGTGTCATACCAGCAGATGCTACGGCTCTGATGGCATTTGACACAGAAGAGTTTATTAAGGAGAGTGATTTGACGGAAGAGAAACTGAAAAAGTTTTTCCCGGGACATGAGGATCTGTACCAGTTGGGACTGGATTTTGAAAAGAATGCTTATGGCTTTGTCGGAGCTGACGGAATGAATGGTTTTTTGTTCCCGGTAAATGATGTGGAGCTTCTGAAAGAATATTTGAATAAGAACGGAGAATCCATGGGGGCAACTCCCGTTGAAGAGCAGCAGGGATTCTTCTGGAGCTCTTTGGGTGGTTCTTTCGTGATGGGATTTGATGATGAAGTCCTCTTGATTATGGGACCGACAATCGCTTCTGCACAAGCGGAACTGCGCCAGCAGATGATTGCTTATCTGAAGCAGGACAAGAAAGAAAGTGTGCTGGAAGCCCCGATTTACAAGAAGTTGCAGGAACAGAAAGGTATTTTAAAGGCGGTTGCCTCTTTGGAGATGTTCCCTGAATATTATAAAATGTTTGAGAATCTGGGATTGCCCGAGCATGTAGATTTCAGTAAAATGCTGATGACCGTTTCCATGGACTCGGAAAATGGAAAGATTCTTTTCCGTGCAGGAGTCATTGCTGAGGACAAGGCATTGGCACAGAAAATGAAGGCTCTTGATGATTTGAGCCGACAGATTGACGGGGAGTTCCTTTCTTCTGTGTCTCCGAATACCATGGTCTGGATGGGAGCCAATGTGAAAGGTGAAAAATTGATGAAGCTGATGAGCGAAATTCCTTCATTACGTCTTTATCTTATGGCCATGAATAATGTGATGGATGTGGAAAAAATGATTCAGAACATTGATGGAGACATAGCTTTGTCTGCTACAATGGACAAGGAGCCGCAGATTCAGATGCAGGCTCAGATGGCTAATCTTTCTTTTATGGATGATGTGGATTATTGGATTTCATCTGCGCGGAACTCAGGAGGATATCTTTTTGAGAAGGTGGACGAAGACTTGTACCGCATCGGTAATGTGGCAAGATCAGATATTTATTTGGGGCTGAAGGATAAGAATGTGCTGCTGACAAACTCCAAGGGTCTGATGGTGGATTTGCAGAAAGGTATGAAGCATGATTTGTTGGAGCCTTACAAGGATGATATCAAAGACAGCAAGTTCTATGTGTGGACCAATATGGGGGCTATGAACTCTCTCTTGGGTTCCATGAGCGGCAATAATGATGATTTGGCTAAGGTGGAGGCATTCCTGGGTAAGATAGAGGCGGTAGCCTTGAGATCTTCAAATGCAACATCCATGGAGCTGATTTTGTATCTGAAAGATAAAAAAAGTGGATTGAAACAATTTTTTGAATAATGGAAAAAATAGCGCTGAAGAATGTCTTGCCCGAGGTCTTTGCGACTCGGGATGACATTCAGAGTGAGATTTGGCACAAGGAAGTTTTATTGGAGAAGGGGAAAGTTTATTTGATTGAGGCAAACTCCGGAACCGGTAAATCTTCCCTGTGCAGTTATATCACAGGGTATAGAAGAGATTATCAGGGTATTATTGATTTTGACGGGAGCAACATCCGTAACCTTAAGATTAAGGACTGGGCCCGTCTGCGCCGTGAGTCGTTGAGTATTCTTTTTCAGGAACTTCGTTTGTTTCCGGAGTTGACGGCTTATGAGAATGTCAGCATTAAAAACGGGTTGACCAGATTCAAGTCTCAGAAAGAAATTCATGCCTGGTTCGAAGCTTTGGGTATTGAAGATAAAATAAATACCAAGGTGGGGCTGATGAGTTTCGGACAGCAGCAAAGAGTGGCGATGATCCGCTCTCTGGTTCAGCCTTTTGATTTCCTTTTGGCAGATGAGCCCATCAGTCATTTGGATGAGAATAACAGTCGGATTATGGCCGAATTGATGATGGCAGAGGCCCGCAGACAAGGTGCGAGTGTCATTGTGACCAGCATCGGCAAACACATGGATTTAAATTACGATAAAGTATTCAAATTATGAATTTGGTTTGGAAATTGTTGCGCCAGCATATCAGTAAGCCTCAATTGGCAGGATTCTTTTTTGCCAACTTGCTGGGAATGTTGATTGTTTTGTTGAGTTTGCAGTTCTATAATGACGTAGTTCCTGTGTTTACTCAAGGAGACAGTTTTATCAAAAAAGAATTTTTGATCGTCTCAAAACGTATTTCTGTGGCTCACTCGTTTTCTTCTTCAGCCAGCGCCTTTAAAGATGCGGAAGTGAAGGAGATGGAAGCACAGCGTTTTACGAAATCGGTAGGAACATTCAATTCCAGTCAGTATCATGTAGATGCCAGCATGGGATTGGCCGGAATGCCGGCATTGCGGACAGAATTGTTCTTCGAGTCTGTTCCGGATGCTTTTGTAGATACGGACCTTTCGCAGTGGAAGTTCGACCAGCAGCACGGGGTAATTCCCATTATTCTGCCCAAGAACTATCTTACTATCTATAATTTCGGTTTTGCACAAAGCCGTTCGTTGCCGAAAATGTCTGAAGGACTGATCGGTGCCATTGACCTGATGATTCATATCCGTGGTAACGGTAAGGAAGCATATTACAAAGGAAAAGTGATCGGATTCAGTACACGCTTAAACACAATCCTGGTTCCGGAATCATTCTTGAAATGGAGTAATCAGGAATATGCGCCAGAAGCGGATACGGCTCCATCCCGTCTGATTGTGGAAGTGAAAAATCCGACAGATGATGCCATAGCCACTTATTTCAAGAAGAAGAATTATGAAACGGATGATGACAAGCTGGATGCCGGAAAAACAACCTTTTTTCTGAAGATGGTTTCCGGAATCATCATGGGTGTCGGTTTGTTGATCAGTGCCCTGTCTTTTTATATCCTGATGCTGAGCATTTATCTTCTGGTGGAAAAGAATACACAGAAACTGGAAAATCTTCTGTTGATAGGCTATACTCCTCAAAGAGTATCTTTCCCTTATCAGGCTTTAACTGTAGGTATGAATGCTCTGGTGCTGTGCTTGTCACTGGTCTTTCTGTTTTGGATAAGATCTTATTATATGGATATGCTCTATCAGATTTTTCCACAGATGAAAGAAGGAAGCATGTTGCCGGCCTATCTGTTGGGTGGGGGACTGTTTTTGATTGTCAGCATCATTAATGTTTGGGCAGTTCATCGTAAGGTGATTGCAATCTGGTATAGAAAGGGTGTAAGATTATGATGAATTTACTGAATTTATACAAGACCTGGAAACAGGAGGAGCCGGCGCGTGTCGAAGCATTGGCAGGGGCTGGCAGCAACCGGAAATATTATCGCTTGTTTGACGCGGGCGGCAACACGGTGATCGGAGTTATCGGGACTTCACCCGAAGAAAACCGGGCATTTGTCTATTTGAGCGGTTTCTTTGCTTCGCAAGGAGTTTCCGTTCCCGAGATTCTGGCCGTAGATGATTCGTGCGACTGTTATCTGCAGACGGACTTAGGTAGTTTAAGTCTGTATGATGCTCTGGCGAACGGACGTAAAAACGGCGGAAAGTATGACGACCGTGAACGAGAATTATTGAAACGCACAATAAAGGAACTTCCGAAATTGCAATATTGCGCCCGTAACGGATTGGATTTTTCACTCTGTTATCCTTTGCCTGAGATGAATCGGGAGGCTGTCATGTTTGATTTGAATTATTTCAAATATTGTTTTTTGAAGCCTAGTGGAGTGGAGTTTCATGAGATGAGGCTGGAAGAGGATTTTTACCGTTTGTCCGATGATTTGCTGGACGAATCCTCCCAAACTTTTCTCTATCGTGATTTTCAGGCCCGCAATGTGATGCTTCATCCAGACGGCTCTCCTTGTTTTATCGATTATCAGGGAGGTAGAAAAGGCCCGCGGGAATACGATGTGGCCAGTTTTCTATGGCAGGCTTCCGCGCATTATACACCCGAATTGCGCGAAGAATTAATCCAGACCTATTTGGAGGCCTTGCAGCCGTATGAGACGGTTGATTCGGAACATTTTCACAAACGTCTGAATCTTTTTGTCCTGTTCCGGACTTTACAGGTATTGGGAGCTTATGGCCTGCGTGGCTATTGTGAACATAAACAGTATTTCATAGACAGTATTCCTTATGCGTTGGACAATCTGCGCGGGTTATTGGAGCAGGAAATCTGTACCTATCCTTATTTGAGACAGATACTCTGGAATCTGGTAAATGCACCCCGTTTTTGTGAAAAGAAATCTGATAGCGGCAAGTCTCTTTCGGAAGAAAAGAAGACAGTCTTTCCAAAGGAGAATCTTTCCGCATTGAAAATTGATGTTCTGAGCTTTTCATATCGCAAGGGAATACCTGAAGATCCTACCGGAAATGGGGGAGGCTATGTCTTTGACTGTCGTGCGGTGCATAATCCCGGAAAATATGAACCTTACAAGAAGTTGACCGGACTGGATGAGCCGGTAATTCGTTTTTTGGAGGATGACGGAGAAATCTTGAAATTCCTGGATTCAGTTTATACATTGGCTGATGCGCATGTAGAACGCTATTTACAGCGCGGATTTACCCATCTGATGTTCTGTTTCGGATGTACCGGCGGGCAGCATCGCAGTGTTTACTCGGCGCAGCATCTGGCAGTGCATCTTTATGAGAAATATGGCATAGAGGTACATGTCTGTCATCGTGAGCAAGGAGTCAATACGGTACTTATGGCAAACAAATAAAGGAGAAAATATGAAAGCGATGATTTTTGCAGCGGGGCTGGGTACCCGTCTGCGTCCTTTGACCGATCGGATTCCCAAGGCTTTGATACCTGTGGGAGGAACCCCTTTATTGGATCTCTTGGTGCGCAAAATGGCATCTGCCGGAGTGACGGATATCGTGGTTAACGTGCACCATCATGCCGATATGATGAAACAGCATATTAAGACCTTGCAAGGGGAAGGACCGCGTTTGTGGGTCAGTGATGAAACACAGGAGTTGCTGGATACCGGAGGAGGGATAAAGAAGGCGTCCGCCTATTTCGCTCAGGATGATGCTCCTTTTCTGGTACATAATGTCGATATCCTGTCGAATGTGGATTTAAAGGCATTTTATGAAGAAGGAAAGGCCTTTGATGCTGCACTGCTGGTTAGTGAGCGTTCCACTTTCCGTTATCTGCTGTTTGATGAAACCGGCCGTTTGAAAGGATGGATTAATGAGAAAACCGGTCAGATCAAGTCACCTTATCCGGATTTGGACCCGAAGGCATGTAAAAAATATGCTTTTTCCGGAATTCATCTTTTTTCTCCCGGACTATTTCCTCTTCTGGCAGAGTGGCCTGATAAATTTTCCATCATAGACTTCTATCTGTCTGTCTGTGACCGGGTACATATTCAGGGCATTTTCCATTCGGATTTGAAACTGATGGATATCGGAAAGCCGGAAACTCTTCCTTTGGCAGGAGATTTCTTGAAGGGCATCATGTGAGAACAATCTTTTTTTTGTATATTTGCAGACAAATCAGATAAATATCCTTTTTATGCAACAAAAAATCATTATTTTGGATTTTGGTTCACAGACGACTCAGCTGATTGGCCGTCGTGTACGTGAATTGGATACATTCTGTGAGATTCTTCCTTATAACAAGTTTCCTAAGAATGATCCTTCTGTAATCGGTGTAATCCTGAGCGGTTCACCTTTTAGCGTATATGACGAGAAGGCGTTTAAGATTGAACTGGATGAAATCCGCGGTAAATATCCGATTCTTGGTATTTGTTATGGTGCTCAGTTTATGAGTTACGCCTTGGGCGGCAAGGTGGAGCCGGCTGAAAGTCGTGAATACGGTCGTGCCAACCTGCAGAGCTTTGATCATGAGAATCCTTTGTTCAAAGGATTTGATGAGCATTCTCAGGTTTGGATGAGTCATGGTGATACCATTACTGCACTGCCGGAGGGCTTTAAGGTTATTGCTTCGACAGACAAAGTGGTTAATGCAGCATATCAGGCTGAGGGAGAACCGTTGTGGGGCGTACAGTTCCATCCGGAAGTATTCCACTCTGTTCAGGGTTCTTTGTTGCTGAAAAACTTTGTGGTAGATATCTGTGGCGGTAAGCAGGACTGGAGTGCTGCATCATTTGTGGAGACTACTGTTGCCGAGTTGAAGGAACAGTTGGGAAATGACCGTGTTATTCTGGGATTAAGCGGTGGCGTTGATTCTTCTGTTGCTGCTGTATTGCTGAACAAGGCCATTGGAAAGAATCTGACTTGTATCTTTGTGGATCATGGTATGCTCCGCAAAAACGAGTTCAAGAATGTGATGCACGATTATGAGTGCCTGGGACTGAACGTAATTGGTGTGGATGCCAGCGAAAAGTTCTTCAAGGATTTGGAAGGAGTTACCGATCCGGAGCAGAAGCGAAAGATTATCGGTCGCGATTTCATCGAAGTGTTTGATGCCGAGGCACACAAGATTACCGATGCAAAATGGTTGGCTCAGGGTACTATCTATCCAGACCGTATCGAGAGTCTGAATATTACCGGAAAGACGATCAAGAGTCATCATAATGTAGGTGGTCTGCCAGAAGAGATGAACCTGAAACTTTGCGAGCCTTTGCAGTGGCTGTTTAAGGATGAAGTGCGCAAGGTAGGTCGCGAATTGGGTATGCCGGAGCATCTGATTACCCGTCATCCATTCCCTGGACCGGGTCTGGCAGTGCGTATCCTGGGCGATATCACTCCGGAAAAGGTACGTATCCTGCAGGATGCGGATGATATCTTTATTCAGGGGCTGCGTGATTGGAACCTGTATGATCAGGTATGGCAGGCAGGAGTGATTCTGCTTCCGATCAAGAGCGTGGGCGTAATGGGTGACGAGCGTACTTACGAGCGCGCAGTTGCCTTGCGTGCGGTAACCAGCACCGATGCCATGACCGCAGACTGGGCTCATTTGCCTTATGAATTTATGGCTAAGGTAAGCAATGATATTATTAATAAGGTGAAGGGTGTTAATAGAGTATGCTATGACATTTCTTCAAAACCACCTGCCACAATTGAGTGGGAGTAAAGAAATAGGATACAGACCGGGACAGATTTTCGGTCTGTATCCTATTCTTATAGAATCATAAAGGTTCCATTTGTCGTTCGTTTGACAAAATATTAGTCTGGTTGAATTTTGAGATTGATTTTTTTAATGATATTTTTCCCAGATTTTGGAACGTATATGAAAAGATTTTATTAAATTTGCAGTGAATAAAATTAGGGTAAATGGGACGTGCATATTACATCTGTATTATAGTTCTGTCGGCTGTTTTACTTATGTCATGTGGAGCGGCTCACTACTGTAATTGCGGCTGATATTTCGGCCTTTCAAAGTAATTCGAGATTAATAATTTATATTCTAACCTTTAATTTTTAAAGACAAAGAAAGATGATTAAAGTAGGTATTAACGGTTTCGGTCGTATCGGCCGTTTCGTATTCCGTGCAGCTCAGAACAGAAACGATATTCAGATCGTAGGTATTAACGACTTGTGTCCAGTAGATTACTTGGCATACATGTTGAAATATGATACTATGCACGGTAAATTCAACGGTACTATCGAAGCTGACGTTGAAAACAGCAAATTGATTGTTAACGGTAAAGAAATCCGTGTAACAGCTTGCAAAGATCCTAAAGAATTGGCTTGGGATGCAGTAGGTGCTGAATACGTAGTAGAATCTACTGGTTTGTTCTTGACTAAAGAAAAAGCTCAGGCTCACATCGAAGCTGGTGCTAAATATGTAGTTATGTCAGCTCCTTCTAAGGATGACACTCCGATGTTCGTTTGCGGTGTTAACGAAAAAACTTATGTTAAAGGTACTCAGTTCGTTTCTAACGCTTCTTGTACTACTAACTGCTTGGCTCCTATCGCTAAGGTTTTGAACGACAAATGGGGTATCACTGATGGTTTGATGACTACAGTTCACTCTACAACTGCTACTCAGAAAACTGTTGACGGTCCTTCTATGAAAGACTGGAGAGGTGGTCGTGCTGCTTCTGGTAACA
>OGMP01000032.1_pt1 | contig 121773 bp, 123 predicted proteins | sample 1573261 | NCBI WGS metagenome assembly OGMP01 (sample SAMEA2581878, study PRJEB24529) | metagenome | biome: Human gut stool | place: China | collected 2011 | reverse complement strand
TCATTCTATAGAAAATTTGAATAATGATGAAGAATATTTGAAAATAAATGATACACTAGAAGATATATTAAAAAAATACGAAATATTAGCAAATCAAAAGAAAATAACCGTCAATAATTATATATCAGATGAGAATATTTATATAGGAAAAACAGCGTTAAAGATTATTTTATCTAATTTGATTAGTAATGCGATAAAATATACCGATGTAAATGGGGTAATTAATATTGGGATAGTTGATGATTGGTTATATATAGAGAATTCATATGGTAACAATAGAATTTCGAATATGGATGAAATATTTGATGTTAAATTTGATTTAAATAAGGAAAATAGTAATGGATTAGGCTTGTATATTGTAAGTAATATTCTGAATAATTACAATATAGAATATAAAGCATTGCAGGATGAAGAATTTTTTATCTTTAAAATTAAAATATTTTCTTAAACAAGATATAATTTTGCAATAGTTATTGAAAAAATAGAGACTTATTATGTAGCACTTACTGAAAAACAAGCAGATAAAAAAGAGATGGAGGAAACTTTATGGCAAGAAAGAGATAAAACTTATAATATATATAATATATATGCAGAGAAGGTGGTGCTGCTGGACGTAAATGATAGAAAATATGTTGTTAAAGGTTTGGGGCAATCTAATATATGGTACGGAAACGAAGAAGAAGATAGGAAAGTAGAGACGATTATAGAAAACTATGAAAAAGGTAAAATTAATAAAGTTACTGAAATAGAAAAATACACAGAGGAATTGGAAGGAAAAGAAAAAGAAGCGGTTGTCAAGGTAAGAATTAATCAGGACAAGTTCAGAGAAAAATTAATAAATAAATATAAAAAATGTTGTTTGTGCAATGTTAATATGAACGAATTATTGGTGGCAAGTCATATTAAACCATGGAGTATAAGTGATGCAAATGAGAAGCTTGATATACATAATGGTCTGTTAATGTGTCCTAATCACGATAAGTTATTTGATAGAGGATATATTTCATTTGATGATACCGGCAGGATTTTAATTTCTGAAAGGTTAGATGATAATAACAGAATGTATATGAATATAACAGCTAAGATGAAAATAGACATTACAGAAGAGAATATAAAGTATATAAAATATCATAGGAAAAATGTATTCATTGAAAAGTAGATATTAGTATTATGTCAGGAAATTATTTCTATTTATAAATTAAGAAAATGTTGTATAAACAACAGAAAATTAATTCTCCATTAAATATAATGTGCGTGTCGGGTGCTAAAGTGCCAGGATAAATAGATTATAATAATGGAGAGTAAATATATGGATAATAAAATGTTTTGTTTTCAGTGTGAGCAGACAGCAGGATGTTCAGGTTGTACAGGTAATGCAGGTGTATGTGGAAAGGATGCATCTACAGCAAAGCTTCAGGACGAGCTTACAGGTGCACTTATAGGTCTTGTTAAGACTTGTGGAAGCAGTACTAAGACAGAGAATACAGACAGAATAATAATCGAAGGTCTGTTTACAACAATAACTAATGTGAATTTTAATAATCAGACATTACAGGATATGATTGATAAGGTTCATAATGAAAAGAATATTATATCACCAGGCTGTAGTGCCTGTGAGGCAAGATGTGGCAATACAGATGATTATGATATGAATGAGATATGGAATGCGAATGAAGATATACGTTCATTAAAATCACTTATTCTTTTTGGAATAAGAGGAATGGCAGCTTATGCTTATCACGCAATGGTGTTAGGTTATACAGATGATACAGTTAATGAGTTCTTCTATAAGGCTCTTTCATATATAAGCTTTGATTTGGACGAGAGCCAGCTTCTTCCTGTAGTTATGGAAGTTGGTGAAGTTAATTTGAAATGTATGGAACTTTTAGATAAGGCTAATACAACAAGTTATGGAAATCCTTCACCGGTAAAGGTTACTTTGAATGTAGAAAAAGGACCATTTATTGTTGTAACAGGACACGATTTAAAAGATCTGGAACTGCTTCTTGAACAGACTAAGGATAAAGGAATAAATATATATACACACGGCGAAATGCTTCCAGCACACGCATATCCTAAGCTTAATAAATATCCTCATTTAAAGGGTAACTTTGGTACAGCGTGGCAGAATCAGCAGAAGGAGTTCGATGCAATTCCGGGAGCTGTATTATTTACAACTAACTGCCTTATGCCAGTTAAGAAAAGCTATGAAGACAGGGTATTTACAACAGAGGTAGTGTCATATCCACAGATGGTGCATATCGGGGAAGATAAAGATTTTACACCTGTAATCAATAAGGCACTTGAGCTTGGCGGATATAAAGAAGACCAGCATAGAACAGGCATTAATGGCGGAGAGTATGTGATGACAGGTTTCGGACATTCAGCAGTGCTTTCCGTTGCTGATAAGGTAATAGAAGGTGTTAAGAATGGGTCAATCAGCCATTTCTTCTTAGTAGGAGGTTGTGATGGTGCAAGACCGGGACGTAATTATTATACAGAATTTGTTAAAAAGACACCAGCAGAGTCTATAATTCTTACACTTGCCTGTGGTAAGTACAGATTTAATGACCTTGAGCTTGGAGATATTGATGGTCTTCCAAGAATTATGGATATGGGACAGTGTAATGATGCCTATAGTGCGATAAAGGTAGCAATTGCTTTAGCAGAAGCATTTGAATGTGAAGTAAATGAGCTTCCACTCTCAATGGTTTTATCGTGGTATGAGCAGAAAGCTGTATGTATACTTCTTACACTCCTTCATCTTGGAATTAAGAATATACTTTTAGGACCTACACTTCCAGCATTCATCTCACCTAATGTACTGAAGATACTTGTTGAGAATTACGCTATAGCACCTATCAGTACACCAGAGGAAGATTTAAAGAAAATATTAGGCAACTAATTATATGTGATTTTTTTGGTTAGATAATTACTTGCTTTATCTTTAGCTGTAAGCTCTTTTAATTCTCTTATCGTGAAATATCCGCACACAATTGCGGCTGCGGCATCGGCAATCGGGCCGGCATACATAACACCATCAATTCCCATAAATATTGGGAATATTACTATGAGCGGAAGTAAGAATAATATCTGTCGTGTAAGGCTTAATAATACGCCAAGGCTCGATTTGCCGATAGAGTTAAAGAAGTTGGATGTAACCGGCTGTATTCCATTAATTAAAGTAAGGAACATATATATTCTGAAATACCGCTCAGAGAATTGGAAATAAAGTTCACTTCCGTTACCGAATACGCTGATAATCTGTCTTGGAAATACCTGAAAACAGAAAAATGCAATCAGTGATAAGAAAGAAGCTGCTCCAAGTGCTAAAAGGTATGTCTTTTTTACACGTTTGTACTTACGTGCGCCATAGTTAAATCCGATAACCGGCTGTGTGCCTTGTGATATACCAATAACAAAGGACATAAATATCATATTAACCTTTGTTATTATTCCTGCACACGCAAGTGGAATATCACCGCCGTAGATTGACTGTGCACCATAGCGGGACAGTGTATTATTCATAACAATCTGGACAATTGTCATAGCAATCTGGTTAAAGCAGGCACTTGCACCAAGTATTAAAATGTTCTTGCAGTAACACCATTTTATATTAAAGCTGTCCCCGCTAAGTTTAATATTCTTAAAATGGAACATATATCTTAAGCTTATGCAGAAAGATATAATCTGGCCTGTAATAGTTGCTAAAGCTGCACCTGTCATTCCCATATTAAATATAAAGATAAATATAGGATCTAATATTGTATTCACAATAGCACCAACAAGCATAGAAGTCATAGAGTAGCGTGGATTTCCGTCAGCAAGTATCAACTTACTCATACCTGTGTTGGCGATAAGAAATGGAAATCCAAACGCTGTTATTCTTGTATAAGCCTTAGCATATGGCAGAACGTCAGTAGTTGCACCAAAGAATTTAAGCATAGGCGTAAGGAATATTGTTGTAATTAAGAACAATGCAGTTCCGCATACCGCCATAAGAAATATTCCGTTGCCAGCATATTTTTCTGATAAATGCTTCTCGCCAGCCCCAAGATGAAGTGAGAAGTTCGTAGCACTTCCTATTCCTAACAGAAGTGAGATAGCAGTGCATGTAGTTGATAGTGGAAACGCAATATTAGTTGCGGCATTGCCAAGCATACCAATACCCTGTCCGATAAATATCTGGTCTACTATATTATAAAGAGCAGTTACCAGCATTGAGATTATGCAGGGAATTGCAAAATTAATTAAAAGAGTGGACTCTTTTTTATAACCCAGAGGGTTGTCAGTTGTAGATGAATTCATAAAAAGTTCCTTTCATTATATTTAATATTTATATCTTGTTGACTACGCACAGTATAACATATTAAAAATAAAATTGTAATTGACGTAATTGATAAGTATGTCAGTAATTAACACATATAAGAGATAAATTGAAGTTAAATAATTATATTTTATTAAAGTGCTTTTGATAAGTATTGTTGACACACTTGTATTTGGGTGTAGAATATATAAGCTATTAAGTATTCAGATGATTAAATATATTAAACACACAGGAGGTATATATGAGTGTATCTAATAAAAAATCGATAGATATGACAAGTGGAGCTTTATGGAACAAAATACTTCTGTTTGCTCTTCCACTTGCGGCAAGCAGTATATTACAGCAGTTGTTTAACTCTGTTGATACGGCGGTAGTCGGAAGATTTGCAAGCAGTCAGGCACTGGCGGCTGTTGGAAGCAACAGTTCTTTAATATCACTTATGATTAATCTTTTTATAGGAATATCATTAGGTTCAAATGTTGTTATTGCTCGTTATATAGGAGAGAAATCAGAAAAAAACATACACGCCGCAATACATACAGCAATACTTGTTGCCATTATAAGCGGATTTTTTGTTATGATTGCAGGTCAGTTCATAGCAAAACCTGTGCTTCTTCTTATGGGAACACCGGAGGATGTTATTGACCTTGCCGTGTTGTATCTTAGAATTTATCTTCTAGGTATGCCATTTATTATGCTGTATGACTTTGGCTCATCAATTCTTAGAAGTACGGGCGACAGCAGAAGACCTCTTTATTGTCTTATTGTTGCAGGAGTTATTAATACACTTCTTAATCTTGTGCTTGTTATAGTGTTCAGATTAGGTGTGTCAGGAGTTGCGATTGCAACAGTTATTTCTAATATAGTAAGTTCTTCAATGGTTATATATATTCTTACACACGAATCAGAGCCTATAAAGCTGGAATTAAGACAGCTTAAGATATCTGTTAAGGAATTAAAGAAAATATTGGTTATAGGTATTCCGGCAGGACTTCAGGGAATGATGTTCTCAATAGCCAATGTGTGTATACAGAGCACAATTAACAGCTTTGGTTCAAGTGCAGTTGCAGGTTCAGCGGCGGCACTTAATTATGAATTCTTTGCATATTTCCTTGTAAATGCGTTCGCTCAGGCGGCAGTAACATTTACAAGCCAGAATTATGGCGCAGGGGAATATAACAGATGTAAGAAAATATTCCGCATATCTTTAGTGTTTGCGCTTGTATCGTGTGGTATTCTTTCGGGTATATTTGTTATGGGAAGGGAATTCTTTCTTCGTATATATACGACCGATGCAGATGTTCTTGTATTTGCGAGGCAGAGAATTATCATTGCAACAACGCTGGAATTATTAACAGCAGTATATGAGATAAGCGCAGGAGCTATGCGAGGTCTGGGATATTCACTGCTTCCAGCGGTAATTACCTGTGTTGGTTCGTGTGTTATAAGACTTATATGGATATCAACAGTATGTAAGGTTGTACACGTATTCTGGGTGCTTATGATTATATATCCAATATCGTGGGTAATCACAGGAATTGCTATGATGACAGCTTATTATATTGTCAGAAGAAAATGTTTCACATTCACCCATTGACACGGTAGGCGAATGGGTATAATATCATACAAAAAGATGATAATAAGAAAGGAAGCAAGGAAATGATAATATCATCGAAAGGGCGTTATGCCCTAAGAGTAATGGTATATCTTGCAGTTCATCATAGTGATGAGTATATACCATTAAAGGAGATATCAGATAAAGAAGAATTGTCAAAGAAATATCTCGAGACAATTACAAGAATGTTATCAAAAGCAAATCTTATAGAAGCAGCAAGCGGACACGGCGGTGGCTACAGATTAACAAGAAAGCCAGAGGATTACAGCGTTGGTGAGATATTAAAGCTTACCGAAGGAACACTTGCTCCTGTAACCTGTCTTAATGAGGAGACTTTAATGTGTGAACATTCGTCTTCCTGCTATACGCTTCCTATATGGCAGGGACTTGCAGATGTAATTAATAACTATCTTGATAATATGACACTCGCAGATGTTGCGGCAACAGCAATTGATAAGGCGGGTAATAAGACGGCATATAATGCCTGATAATATATGCGGCATTGTGCTGGCACACTTGGCACAAAGCAGTCCTGCGTTTAAATGAGTGTGCAGAAATGAGGAGTATTATGTCAGATAAGAATTTATTAAATGTTAAAGATTTATATGTAGATGTAGAAGATAAGGAAATTCTTCATGGTGTTAATCTTTCAATAGGCAAGGGTGAAACACATGTACTTATGGGACCTAATGGAACAGGTAAGTCAACACTTGGCTATGCTTTAATGGGCAACCCAAGATATACAGTAAAGAGTGGTGAGATATGGTTTGACGGTAAGAATATTACTGATGAACCAGTTAATGAGAGAGCTAAAGCAGGAATGTTCTTATCATTCCAGAACCCACTTGAAGTTCCGGGTGTTACACTCAGTTCATTTATAAGAAATGCCCTTGAATTAAAGACCGGCAAGAGAACAAGATATATGGAATTCAAGAAAGAACTTGAAAAGACTATGGAGCTTTTATCTATGGACAAGTCTTATGCAGAGAGAGATCTTAATGTAGGCTTTTCAGGTGGTGAGAAGAAGAAGGCAGAGATATTACAGCTTCTTATGTTAAAGCCATCATTTGCAATTCTTGATGAAACAGATTCAGGACTTGATGTTGATGCTGTAAAGACTGTATCAGCAGGTATAGAAGAATACCAGAAGACATGCAAGGGAAGCCTTCTTATAATTACACACAGCACAAGAATACTTGAATCTTTATCAGTTGATTATACACACGTTATGATTGAGGGGAAGATTATAAGCACAGGTGATGCTTCACTTGTTGATAAGATTAATGAAAATGGTTTCGCAGAATACGAAGCAGAATAGTCAGCCATAATCATACGTTGATATATGAAAGGAGTTTACATCGAATTATGAAAGAAAAGACATATGTAGATGATATAGATAGAAACATATATGATTTCAAGAATGATGATAAGGACACATATAAGTTAAATGCTGGTCTTACTCCTGAGATAGTTGAGAAGCTCTCAAAGGAGAAGAATGACCCTGCTTGGATGCAGAATTTCAGGCTTGAGTCATTACAGATATATAATAATATGAAAGTACCTGACTGGGGACCATCTATAGAAGGTCTTAATATGGACAATATAGTAACTTATGTAAGACCTAATACTAATATGAAAGCTAAATGGTCAGAAGTACCAGAAGACATTAAGGATACATTTGAAAAGCTTGGTATTCCACAGGCAGAAAGAAAGTCACTTGCTGGTGTTGGAGCACAGTACGATTCAGAGCTTGTGTATCACAATGTAAGACAGGAAGTTGCTGAGATGGGTGTTGTATATACAGATATGGAGAGTGCGTTAAAGGGTGAATATGCAGATATGGTGCGTACACATTTTATGAAGCTTGTTAAGCCTACTGACCATAAGTTTGCGGCACTTCATGGTGCAGTATGGTCTGGTGGTTCTTTCGTATATGTTCCAAAGGGAGTATCAGTTGAGATACCATTACAGTCATATTTCAGGCTTAATGCACCGGGAGCCGGACAGTTCGAGCATACACTTATTATTGTAGATGAGGGAGCTGATTTGCATTTCATAGAGGGGTGTTCAGCACCTAAGTATAATGTAGCCAATCTTCACGCCGGTTGTGTTGAGCTATTTGTAGGAAAGAATGCTAAGCTTAGATATTCAACTATAGAGAACTGGTCTAAGAATATGTATAACCTTAATACTAAGAGAGCTATTGTTGAGGAAGGTGGTACAATTGAGTGGGTATCAGGCTCATTTGGCTCACACGTATCATATCTTTATCCTATGAGTATTCTTAAGGGTGATAATTCTAAAATGGAATTTACAGGAATTACATTTGCAGGAAAAGGACAAAATCTTGATACAGGTGCAAAGGTTGTCCATACAGGAAAGAACACAAGCTCATATATTAATACTAAGTCAATATCAAAGGATGGTGGAATTAGTACATTCAGGTCATCAGTTATAGTTAATTCCAAGGCAGAGAATTCCAAGGCTTCTGTATCGTGTCAGTCACTTATGCTTGACAGCATATCACGTTCAGATACAATCCCGGCAATGGATATTAAGACAAGCAAGGCGGATGTCGGACACGAAGCACAGATTGGAAGCATAAGCGATGAAGCAGTATTCTATCTTATGTCAAGAGGAATGACAGAGGAAGATGCAAGAGCCTGTATCGTAAGTGGATTTGCAGATAACGTATCTAAGGAGCTTCCACTTGAATATGCAATTGAAATGAATAATCTCATAAGACTTGAAATGAAAGGCAGTATAGGTTAATTGTGCTGATAAGATGAGCAGGAATGGAGAAATTTATGAATAATAATGAATATAGAATAAATGCACTTCCAGCAAAGACATGGTACCAGCTTAATATGAATGATACACGTCTTTTATGGGATGATAATTTAGTACCTTGTAATATGGATACAAAAGGCTGTGATAAGGTATGTTCAGATGTTAATGCTAAAGATTACAGTGATATAGAAAATGCAGTTCTTACAGGTGCAGGCAAAGAAGCAGATGTGTTATTTGAAGCAGGCGTAACTAATACATTACTTGTAAATGCAGATAAAGAAACTAACGGCCAGACATTATATATTAATGTCAATGGCAATGATAAGAGCCAGTCAGGAAAGATTATAGTTAATGTAGAGGATAATGTTACATTTACAATAATTGAGAACTTTAAAGGTGAGAGCAGTACAGAAGGCAGGGTAGCATTAAGAACACTTATAGATACAGGTCTTAACAGCAAGGTACGCCTTATTCAGGTATATATGCAGCCAGAAAGCATTGATGTATTAAGCGATACAGGATGCAGGCTTTCAGATAATGCCTCATTTGAGATTGTTCAGGTATTCGTAGGCAGGGGCAGTCTTTACGATGGAATAAGGACGGAGCTTATAGGCAATAATTCTGCATTTACAGCAGATATTGGATATCTTGGTGCTAAGAAGCAGAATATAGATATTAACCTTATATCTAATCATATTGGAAAGAAGACTAACAGCGGGATAAGAGTTGATGGTGCATTAAAGGACGAAGCCTCTAAGCTTTTCAGAGGTTCTATTGATTTTAAAAATGGTTCTTCTGGTTCAGTTGGTGCAGAGACAGAAAATGTACTTTTACTTGGCGAAGATGTCAGAAATAAGACAATACCTCTTATACTCTGTGCAGAGGAAGATGTTAATGGTTCACACGGAGCTACAATCGGTGAGCTTGATGAGGAAACATTATTCTATTATGCTTCAAGAGGCATTGATAAGAAGAACGCAGAGGATATAATGACTAAAGGAAGAATTGAAGTTATTATAAGAAAGATTAATGACGAGGACACAGAAAAGCTTGCAGAGGAGCAGCTTGAAGAAGTGTTGCAGTAATGGAGGCAGTAATGGAGATTAAAGAGCAGAAAGATTATAGAAAAGATTTTCCACTTCTTAATAATAATTCTTCTATATATATTGATAATGCGGCAACAGCACAGAAGCCACAGTGCGTAATTGATGCTGAAAGCAGATTTTATGAGGTTAATAATGCCAATCCTCTCCGTGGCTTTTATCCATTAAGTCTTGCCGCTACTAAGGAATATGAGGATGCAAGGGAGGTTGTAAGACAGTTTCTTAATGCGGACTCTGATAAGGAGATAATCTTTACAAGAAATACAACAGAAAGCCTTAACCTTGTTGCATACAGCTATGGTATTAATAATCTTAAGGCTGGAGATGAAATAGCAGTCTCAATAATGGAACACCACAGCAATCTTCTGCCATGGCAGATGGTTGCAAGAGTGACAGGTGCAACTTTAAGATATCTGGAATGTGAGAAGGACGGAACATTAAAAGATGATACTCTTAAAGAGGGAATTAATGCTAATACTAAGATCGTTGCAGTTGCACAGGTTTCCAATGTATTAGGCTGTGTCAATCCAATTAAAAAGATAGCCCAAATAGCACACGATAATGGTGCTGTTATGGTTGTTGATGCGGCACAGAGTGCTCCACATATGAAGATTGATGTAAAAGACTTAGATGCTGATTTTCTTGCGTTTTCAGGACATAAGCTTATGGGACCTATGGGAATTGGTGTACTTTATGGTAAGGAAAGCATACTTAGGAATATGCAGCCATTTCTTACAGGTGGTGAGATGATTAATTCGGTTACTAGAGATGGTGCAACTTATGCAGAACTTCCACACAAGTTCGAGGCAGGAACGGTAAATGCGGCAGGAGCTGTTGGTCTTGCAGCAGCAATTAAATACATTAGTGAGATAGGCTTTGATTATATACAGCAGAAAGAAGAAAGACTTGCAAAGATTGCTATTAACGGACTTAAAGACCATAAGTACATTCATATATTAGGCTCTGATGATTATAAGAACCATACAGGAATAGCAGCATTTACAATAGATGGGGTTCACCCACACGATGTAAGCGAGATATTATCTTCTGACGGAATAGATGTAAGGGCTGGGCATCACTGTGCACAGCCACTGCTTACATTTCTTGGAGTTAATAATGCGACAAGAGCAAGTTTTATGTTCTATAATACAGAGAAGGAAGCAGAAGCATTTGTTGAGAGTGTGCTTAACGTAAGAAGGAGAATGGGTTATGATGAATAGAGGCTTTTATAATGAAATACTTACAGAACATAATATAAGACCAGAATTTAAACACGACTTAGAAGATGCCAATATCGTCCTTGAGGGTGTAAATCCTAACTGTGGTGATGATATATGGCTTAAGCTTAAGGTTGAAGACGGTATTATTAAGGACGGAGCTTTTGTTGGAGATGGCTGTGCTATATCCCAGGCATCGGCTGATATTATGCTTGGGATGATAATTGGAAAGACTAAAGAAGAAGCTTTAAAGCTTGGAGATTTATTCTTTAAGATGATTAAGGGTGAAGCAACCGATGAGGAGATTGAAGAATTAGACGAGGCATCAGCACTTAAAGATATATCACATATGCCTGCAAGAGTAAAATGTGCTGTACTTGGCTGGCATACATTAGATGAGGCATTAAATAAGGAGTAATATGGCAAAGTATATTATGGCACTTGATCAGGGAACGACAAGCTCAAGATGTATATTATTTGATAAGGCTGGCAATATCTGTTCAATGGCACAGAGGGAATTTGAACAGATATATCCTAAGCCGGGCTGGGTGGAACACAATCCAATGGAGATATGGTCAACACAGTATGCGGTTATGTCTGAGGCTATGGCACTTGTGGGTGCTAAGCCTAAGGATATAGCTGGCATTGGAATAACCAACCAGCGTGAAACTACAATTGTGTGGGATAAAGAAACAGGTGAGCCTGTATATAATGCTATTGTATGGCAGTGCAGACGTACAGCCAAGGATATTAATCTGCTTGTAAAAGATGGTTATGCAGATGTAATCAAGGCAAAGACAGGACTTGTGCCAGATGCGTATTTTAGTGCAACTAAGATTGCGTGGATACTTAGTAATGTAGCAGGAGCAAGGAAAAAGGCAGAAGAGGGCAGATTGCTATTCGGTACGGTTGACACCTGGCTTATATGGAAGCTTACAGGCGGTGCGGTGCACGTTACAGACTATACTAATGCTTCAAGAACTATGCTTTTTGATATTCATAACAGGTGCTGGGATAAAGAGCTTCTTGAAAAGTTCAATATACCAGAGGTTATGCTTCCTAAGGTAAAGCCTTCAAGCTGTATATATGGTTATACAGACCCTTCTGTTCTTGCTGGAAATGTTGCAATAGCAGGTGCGGCAGGTGACCAGCAGGCGGCACTTTTTGGACAGTGCTGTTTTGAGCCGGGAGAAGTAAAGAATACATATGGAACAGGCTGTTTTCTTCTTATGAATACAGGGGATAAGCCTGTGGAGTCTAAGCATGGTCTTATAACTACGATTGCGGCAGGAAGTGATGACCAGCTTCATTATGCACTTGAGGGAAGTGTATTTACAGGCGGTGCAATTGTACAATGGCTTCGTGATGAGATGAGGCTTATAAGAAGCTCTTCACAATCAGAAGATTATGCAAGAATGGTAAATGACACTAATGGAGTATATATTGTTCCTGCATTTTCGGGAATGGGTGCACCTTACTGGAATCCTTATGCAAGAGGCTGCGTTGTAGGCTTATCAAGAGGTGCTAACAAGGAACATTTTATAAGGGCATCGCTTGAGTCAATAGCATATCAGACATATGATGTGTTAAAGGCAATGGAAAGTGACACAGGACATATAGTTAAAGAGTTAAAAGTAGATGGTGGGGCAAGTGCCAATGATTTCCTAATGGAATTTCAGGCAGACATTCTTGGAGCTAAGATAAGACGTCCTAAGTGTATAGAAACTACTGCACTTGGTGCGGCATATCTTGCTGGTCTGGCAGTTGGTTTCTTTAAGGATCTGAATGAGATAAGAGATAACTGGCAGTTGGCTTCCACATTTGAGAGCAGTATGGCACCATCAGACAGGGATAACCTTCTCGCAGGCTGGAGAAGAGCCGTAAAATGTGCCATCTCTTATACAGATGAATAAAACTGAATAAAAAATATATTGTTTTTGCTTTGTTATTGTATATAGTGTATAATTTTAAGCATATATATCAGGGAGGAAGAGGTTTTGGATAATAATGTACTAAAGGCACTTAATGTAATAGAGCAGGTTAACAATGTTATATTAGGAAAAGATAAACAAATAAGAGAGATTATGGCGGCATTTCTGGCTGGAGGCCATATACTTTTGGAGGATATTCCGGGTGTTGGTAAGACAACACTTGCGACAGCATTTTCTAAGGCAATGGCACTTGACTGCAAGAGGGTGCAGTTTACTCCGGACGTAATGCCGTCTGATCTTACAGGATATTCTGTATACAGAAATGACTTAGGTCAATTCATATATCAGCCGGGAAGCGTGTTCTGTAATCTGCTGCTTGCTGATGAGATTAACAGAACATCACCTAAGACACAGTCAGCACTTTTAGAGGTTATGGAAGAAAGAAAGGTAAGCGTTGAGGGCGTTACCAGAGAAGTTCCAGAACCTTTTATTGTTATTGCAACACAAAATCCGCTTGGTAATGCAGGAACACAGAGCCTTCCAGAAGCACAGATGGATAGATTTATGATTACTTTATCAATCGGTTACCCTGATTATGAAAGTGAGCTTGATATGGCTATGTCTGTAGGAAAGCAGAGCAGGACAAGTGATATGACACCAGTGGTGAGCATAGATGATTTTATAAGTATGCAGAATGAAATATATGATGTATATATGAACGAGAGCATATACAAATATATAGTTAATCTTGTTACAGCTACAAGAAAGTCACGTTATATAGAAAGAGGTGCAAGTCCAAGAGCGACTATAGCACTTGTAAAGATGTGTAAGGCGTGGAGCTGGCTTAACGGAAGGGATTATGTTGTTCCTGCGGACGTTATTGCACAGTTTGAGTATGTTATAACACACAGAATAATTCTTAATATGGCGGCGAGAATGGACGGTAAAGACAAGGCAGAAGTGATTAATGATATTTTGAAATCAGTTGCTAAGCCAGCAGTAGGAAAGAAGGCATAATGACAGGTGTATTTTTGATTATTATACTTGCTGTTGTGTGGTATGTAGCAGGCATATTTCATTCATTTGCACTTATGCTTTATGTAGCTGTTAATCTTCTGCTAATAGCAGGTATGTATATATTAACTCGTATATATAAAAGAAATGTTGCATTTGATTTTGATGTTAATCTGGCAGAGGAGTTAAAGAATTCTGGCTGCCAGTTAAGAATTAATGTAAGCAATAAAACAGGAATACCAATCACGAAAATCAGATTAGATGTAGTCGTGTCATATTGTGATAAGAAAGGTAAAGAATACAAGAAATACCGAAAGAACGTAAAGCTGTACGGAGGCTGTAAGGGCAGGAAGGATAATATGGATTTATCTGTCAGCCTGCCATATTGTGGAATGGCGGATGTAAAGATAGTTAAAGCGAAAGTGTATGATTACACAGGCTTGTTTTATTGTACAATAAAGCCTTTAAGCATAATGAATATTTTGATATTTCCAGAAGTTGAAAGCAGTATATATGAAGGCGCTTTTTCACAATATGAAAGCAATAATAATATAGAGTTGTATATCAACAGAAAAGGCAGTTCACACGATGATATAAGACAGATAAGGGAATATCAGACAGGAGATTCTTATAGGCACATACACTGGAATTTAAGTTCAAGAACAGGAGATCTGCTTATTAAGGAATTCTGTGGACAAGTTGACAGGGAGATACTTGTGCTTCTTGATACACTGCCTGATGATATTAATAATATTGAGCGTATGAGCAGCTTTTATGATAAGACAGCTATGCTTGTTATGGGTTTTATTCAGGACGACACGAAGGTATCAGTGCTGTGGAATGATCTTAATTCTGGAGCTTTATGTAAACAGACAGTATCAGATTATGATGATTTAAAGAATGTATATTATATATTATATAGGCTTCATTATAATTGTCGTAATAATGATACGGATATTAGCAGGGAATACAGCCTTGGAGAGTATATTGATAAGAATATCATAAAGATAGATACATCATCTGATGTTACTGAGTTATTGGGAGAAAATGTATATGGAGAACATGCGTATTAATGTAAGGCAGGCACATTCTGACACATATAATGGTAATCCTTATATAGCCTTTGCAGGGATAATGACAGGGCTGTTATCGGTTATATTATTTGTTGATGAATTAGATGCTGTCAGCTTTACAGTTGTGGGAGTATTATTATTCTCAGGAATATATGCGTATATTTTAAGTTATGCACATTATAATAAGAGGAAGTTTCTGCCATTTGTGATAGTGGGAGAAGTGGCTGTAACAGCTATATTGTCTGTATTTAATATACAGCGTATATCAGAGCAGTCTGTATCAATAATGCAGGCACTGGTTGACGGACGGGCAAATACACAGAATGTTACATATGTGGTGTTTGTAAGCAGTGTCGTGCTTATTTATATTATATATCTGTTAGAGGTTATATTTAAAAACCGTGTTATATTGACACTGGTTACAGTTGTAATGCTTGCAGCTTCACCTATATTAAGATTAGAGGTAAGCTTGTTTCATATATTTGTAATAGTTATGCATCAGGTTATAGTGGGCGTGTCTTACGCTGTGCTTGGAAGACGTAAGAAAATGCTGTATACAACAAGAAGCGGAAAGTTGATACATAAGAAAAGTATTGTAAGCGTTAACATATAGTTACAAAAGCTAGTAATTATCTATGTTTCACGCACATTAAAATTTTATAACATAATAACAATTGAATATTAAGTGTGAAAGATACTAGAGGTAATTATAGCCTTTGGTATCTTTTTTTATTTATATTTAGAAGGAGAAGTGATTATGACAGCAGATGATGTATTAAATAATTTATTGGAGTTAATAGGAAAGCCGTTTGATTATGATGATGTTGTATGTGCATTTGAAGATTATGAAGAAAATGGAGAATGTTCTGTGTATGTAGGCGAAAGTAGTAACGATGGATATAGTTATATTGCTTATATAGATGAAGTAAACAGTACACAGTTTTTATTTAGAACAGATGATAATGATGTGATAAAAGCTGTATATATGAGAGGCAGGTAAAAATGAAGCAACATAAAAAGTATGTATGTCTTAACTATGAAATGAGATGTCAGCTCGAAAAAATGCTAAAAGCAGGAATTTCTAAAACTGAAATATCTCAAGAACTGGACATATCTGTACATACAATTAATTATGAATTAAGAAAAAATAATATGACTGCATTAACATACAGTGCAGAAACAGCACAAAAGTACAAGCTGCTTAAAGGGAGAGGAGTAAATGTATAAAGATGTAACAGAGGAATTTGTAGTAAACGTCATTAAGACCCAGACAAAAATGATAGCACAAATTCATAAAGAGCTGCTTAAGATATTTAGCTCGTCTGGTAATGATGATCTTATTACAGCTGCGACATTCCATTCAGAATTACACGAAGCAACTTCTAAGACAAATGCAAAACACGATTTGCACGATGTATACGAGCAATACCGTAAAATCAATTACGAATGGGATATGAGTGTTAAATCATATGCAAGGGAGCTTGTAGAAAAATTAGAGTCTATTAACAGAATAATAGCGTGTTATAACAACTTGCAACAGAAAGAGAAGCTTGTACTTGATATGTTATATATTCAGCACAATTTCAAAGAGGGAAAAGTTATTCTTGATAAAGAGCATAACATTCCCGAACGTACAGCACTGCGGATCAGAAAGACAGCAATAGATAACATATTGAAGATGTATTACAGTGCATCAAGCAATCTTGAATTATACAAGGCTGATAAAAATAAAAATAACAAATACCGCTAAGGGGTTGGCGGTGTGACGGATTCCGTCACAGGAAAGGAGTCAATGATGAAAATTATTACAGTATGGAATTTAAAAGGTGGGACCGGGAAGACTACAACAGCATTTAATTTAGCTGCTAATCTGTCAAACGAAAACAGAATATTATTATTAGACCTTGATATGCAGGCTAATTTAACATCATTTTTTGATTGTGATACTAAAAAATATAAAACAAACAGACCCGATATTGCCGAGTTACTTAATAATAACAGTATAGCAGTAAACAAGGGCATATATCATTCCAGATTTGAGAACATCGATTATATCAAAGGTTCTAATGATGTTATGAAGTTACATTTAGAGGATATTAGTGTATTAGGAAGCCGTTTGTCTGAAATGTCACCCGAATATGACATCTGTATTATAGACTGTCATCCGGATGCCTCAATTTTATCTGAAAATGCACTGGCAATAGCTGATTTAGTTCTCATACCTATTAACTTAGACGGCTTTTCAAGAGATAATTTGAACCTTGTAATTAAAGAAATAATTGATCTTGAGGCAAGATGCGGAGAAATTAACTTTAAGATATTAGTTAATAAATTAAAGAACCTGCGCAGCCAAAGATTGGTTTATAAGGATTTAGCCGAAAATCACGATTATCCTATGCTGGAGACAAGTGTGTCAGAATATTCAGGGATACAGAGTGCACTGTTAAGGCATAAGCCTCTGTATATGCACAGAAGCAAGTCTTTAGTCAATGAAGATTATACAGACCTTGCCAATGAAGTGGCAGATATTCTCAATGGAATGGAGGGGAGATAGTATGCCCAAATTAGATAATTTTTTCTCAAATAACAAATCAGAGAAAATTGAACAGATACTTACTAAAAAGATGCACCCCCAGCTTATATCAATTAAGAAGCTTGAAGAGTCTAAGCTTCAGTACAGGGATATTCCACAGGAGGATACAGAAAGACTTGCGGATTTAATAGAACTTGACGGAGAAGTTTTACAGCCGCTGTTAGTCAGAAAATCTGGTGCAGATACTTATGAAATTCTTGCCGGACATAAAAGATTTAGGGCTTGCAAGTTATTGTCTTCCAAGGGGTTAGAACAGTTCTCATTAATTCCCTGCTATATAAAAACAATGTCTGATGCACAGGCAGAATTTGCAGTGTACAGCACAAATGGATACAACCGAAAAACTGATTATGAGATTATGCGTGAAGTTGAGGGGATGTCCAGGTTATTAAAAGAAAATCCAGAGCTGTTCCCAGAAGCCGCAAGCGGAAGACTTGTTGAAAAGCTTGCAAAGATAATGAATATGTCAAAGACTACGGTACAGGAATATAAGACGATTTCTAATAACCTTTCAGATGAAGCTATGGAAAAGTTTAAGAATAACGAGATAACAAAAGAGTCTGCCAAAACATTAGCAGGTCTTTCATCAGAGGAACAGAAAAATGTAATGGCAACAGGTGTTACAGAAACAAAGGATATAAGAGAAGCAGTAAGGATAATAAGAAATCCTTCGATGTCGGAAATTAAATCTGCATTTAATGCAATGTATAACGATACAATATATCCTGCCAATGTAATAAATAGATATTCGTCTTTAGAAGAGTGTTTTAAGGACAAAGAAGGACGTACACATAGCGGGCATAGTGAATATAAACTTAGTTATGATTGCTCTCTGCGCGGAATTAAGATTAATAATAGAAAAGAAATAACCTGGCACGAGTTTGTTACAGCTGCAATAGAAATGGGATTATATAATCCAGATGATGTATATAATAAGCCGTCTGATGCAGATATAAAGATGGCGTATAGTAATCTTACATATAAAGCTGATCTGAAAAAATATACATCTGGAAAGTTATTAGAAAATTATATGAAAGATACTTACAGACATCGTGAGTATTTGAGTTCTACGCTCACATATAGTTGTTCTTACAGAGGAATTACTATTAACCATAAGGAAGAAATAACCTGGCACGAATTCGTTATGGCATCGTTACGAATGGGGTTATATACATTTGAAGATAATAATTGTGATAAAGCAGAAGAACAGATACCAGGACAGGATGATATATATAATCATCCAGAGTATCTGCCAGATGATAATGTGACGAAATCCGTCACATTTAATGCAAAGACTAATGCAAATAACGAGGTACTTAACATAGAAGAAACACAACGTGTTGCTGACGTGCGGATGATTGGCAATTGTCCACATTGCAACGCACCACTAATATTTATAAGCAACATAAAATTTTGTGGAAGCTGTGGCAAAGATATTGTCTGGAAATATAAGAATGTATAAAGGAGCGGACTTGATATGATGAAATATGAGATTATGGATAATAATGTAATAAAAGTTATTGGCTGTAATGCAAAAAAAGAAACTATGAAAATTACGTTATCAAGTACAGTAACTGATAATCCAAAAGACAAAAAAGATATGCATTATCTCTGGTATAAGCACGGTTTTACAGACAGGATAATGAAAAGCCACATTAACTGCCGTACATATGTAAGGGATAGTGAGGGGGGTTGTTTTGGTATATACAATCCCCAGTCAAAACCGAGCGATGACAAAAAAAGAAGTGTAACTAATTTTGACTGGATATTAGAAGATACAGAAGAAAACAGAAAGAAAATCATAGAGGAATGTATCCGATTATTTGAGACAGCAACAGGCAGGAGTGCAACCGAAGAAAAGATTGAACATATAAAGGAAGTTGCTAAGGAAATGGGTATAGAGGTTGTATCTGAACTTCCTGAAGGCTGGATAGAAAAAAATTATCCCGCAGACCCATCAGGTGCTGTAACAATAGAAAATGGAGAAAAACATTTCATAAACATTAATGGAAAGCACCGTAAAAATCCCAAATTCAAGAAAATGCTTTTGATTAAATAGGCGGTTCATAGATTTATCTATGTCACAATAATATCACAAATAAAATACACAGGGCTTATGCCCTGTGGGAAAGGAGACGTATGACAGGTGAAGAATGGAAAATTGTTGAAGAGGATTTGAAGATAATAGGTAATCCGGTAAAGCTTACGATTGATAATTATGATATTACATTGACACTTGGACAGATAAGTACATACAAAAATGGAATATTTATATACATTAATGGATTGATGAAGGGAATATGGCTTACTAGTGAGTGCGAGGAACGTAAGAGATTTCTGCAGAAACACGAACATAATTTATATGATAATAAAACAAATATACAGATATCAAAAATGAGCAAAAAAAGACGTGCAGAGCTTGGATTAGATGACAGATTAAAATATGTTTCATATACATTATATTGGACTAGTTTCAAGCAATTAAAAAAACATTTTATAGCCAATAATGAAAATATATCATTATATTAAATTAAATGAAGGGAAAATATAAGTATGAATAGAAGAATAAAGAAAAAATTCAGCAGAAAATTAAAATATAATGATTTGAGCGGAAGAAGAAACTGCATTTATTGTATTAATTGGGGATTTGGGTGTGCAAATGGACATTCTGCTGTTTATCCAAATGATAAAAGTGATTTTTTATATGGTGGTTGTAAAGAAGAATTCAATGCGTGTAATTTCTTTGCAAAGCAATTGAAAAAAGAAAAATTGTCTTTGTCCGGCTGGAAATTAATTGAAGTTCCAGCAACCGGCATTTACATTTTTGGTAATAGGAAGAAACATAAAGAAATTACAATTATATATGATGCTGAAAAATTATGTTATGTGATATGCACGACAGATAATTTGTGGAAATATTCGGAAGAACATAATATATATCAACACAATACGATAAAAGAAGCATTAAAGGTAGCTTGGCAAAGCTGAATTAACTTAGGAGGTGTAGAAATGAGAATGTCAAATATGGGACTTATGGCTGTTTTTCCAGCTATGATGATTGCCGTCTGTGGTCTTCCGTTTGTATTGATACAATTATTTAGAACTTCATTAAAAGAAGATGAATATATGAAAAAAGCACATAAGGTAAAAGGAAAAGAGATTTCAAATAAGTATGTGCAAGGAGTTCGTGCAGATGAAGCCACCCGCCCTTCACAGAGAGAAGATGAAGTGTGGGTTTGGTATACATATGAATGGAAGGGAAAAACATATAAGGCTAAGATACGCTGGAACCAAACTACATATCTAAACCTTAAATCAAAAGAGGTAGATTTATACTTTATTAAAAATCCGCGAAAGGTTGCAACAAATTCTAAGGCTTTAGCTGATACACAAGTACACTGGTTAAGACCTATCTTAATTTTCTTTATTATAGGATTGATAACTTTTTATTAATAAAGAAGCAGTTTTAAAAGCATTTTATAGCACTATTTAATGTTTTTAATAAGAACAAAAGAAATTTAGGAGAGTATATATGAAAGGACTAAAAGACAACAGACAAGATAATAAATCATATAAAAAGCTTATACAAAAAGCAGTCATAACAGTTGTGTTATGCGTAATTATGTATATAGCATACCGTAAACAGCTTCCTGTTCCAGCAGCCGTTACTACAATAATAAGAATAGCAAGTACAGCAGGTCTTATATACATACTTGTATCATTCAAAGTGGAGGATTAACTATGAATGGAAGAATAAAAAAGAATGATTATTATACAGGATGCTCATACTGCAAGCGGTTATTCTGTAACGAAAATTACGATATGAGCGAGTATGCTTACAGCTTACAATATAACGGAAGAAAGTTATATTTTTGCGGCTTTAACTGTATGATGAAGTTTAGAAGGGAACATATGCAGAAGCCTTTAAGAGGTGCAAACTGTACACATAGTTAATCTAATTATCCCTTTCCAGAATATGTGAGATGACATATAGCTGTAGCCTCAACGCACGAAAGGGACTCCAGGCATTTTGCCTGAAAGTCATCATTGACACCCAGATGTATCAACCCCTCAAATACATCTGGGTATTTTAAAATATACGAGTGGGAGAAGGAGAGTTTACAATGCAGAATTCAGTGTTGACGAGAGAAGATATCAGAAAGATATCAGGCATTTTAAACAGTTTAGAAGAGGATACACAGGCAAAGGATTATGCAGATATATTAAGTAAAATGGCTGATGCGATGTGCCACGATGACGAACTGCAGATAAGTGATTGCGTTGCCTATGTGCACGGATAAGGAGAGACAGATGAAGTTAATTGATGTAGAAACAGTGTATGGAACATTTGCACCAAATGTCCGTTATACGGGAAATGAAATTATGGCACTGCTTATGCAGCAGCCGGAAGCTTATAACATTGAAAATGTAGCAGCATCGCTTAAAAGCAGAAGCAAAGAATATAATTCCGGAGTAAGGCTTCACGGCAGACCGGAAGAAATGCTTACAGATGATGCTGTATATATAGTAGAGAATGGATATACATTATAAGCAGTAAATAATTAACTAAAAGGATAATGAACAATGAGATTTGATTTTTATTATGGAGATGAGTCAGAACAGTACAGCTTCTACAGCGTACCTAAAATGTTTTTTGATAATGATAAATTTAAGGATTTATCAGCAATGTCAAAATTGTTATACAGCTTTCTGCTGGACAGAATGAGCCTGTCCAGAAAAAGAAACTGGATAGATGACAAGAACAGAGCCTACATTAAATACAGCCTTAAAGCTATATGCAATGATATGTGTGTAAGCAAAAATTCTGTAATTAAATATATGAAAGAATTACAGACTTTTGGGCTGATAATGAAATTTCCAAAAGAGGGAATGGAAGACATAATATATGTGATGGATTTCTCAAAGGTTAAACAGGCAGATTATGATATTCAAAATAGCAGTATTAATAATACTTCCAAATTAGAAACCATAGCAACAAAACAGCAAGCCGAAGCACCAGCACAAGATACACAGGTATATGATACATATGCACCGCCTGATTTTTCGGTTATAGAACATAGTAAAAAAAGTGAAAATTCAGGTTATATGGGAGTCCATACCCTGATGACCAGTCCAAAATCTGAACCGGTTCAAAATCTGAACCAGTCCAAAACTTGCACCGGTCCAAAATCTGAACCGGTTCAATATTTGCACCACCCTCACCAAAAATCAAATAATAATATATATAATATAAATAATAAAATATTTAACTCTGTAAGTGATACAGATAGGATTGATAGATATATATATAAATCTTATCCATCTATCAATCATACCAATATAGCTGACAGAGAACTGATAGGACAAGCTGCATTTTCTGAGTATGATTATATCTGCACACAGGTGAAGTCTAATATCAACTACGATGAGATGATATCAAGACAGGAATGTTCTGACTGGTATGATGATTATTACAGTCTGATTGTTGAGATCTTAACGAGGAAATCAGATGTAGTAAAAATATCAGGGGAAGAATATTCTATGCAGCTTGTAAAGCAGAGATACAGTATGCTTACCGCAGAACATCTTGTATATGTTCACAACCAGGTAAGTAAAGCAAGAGGTATTAAGAACATCAAAGCATACTTAATTAAGTCCTTGTTCAATGCACCTGTAACACATATGTCATTTGTAGAGAGCAGCAATAATACAGATATTCCTAAAACAGAAGCCGGCAGTAACAGCAATGTAAAATATGCGGCTAACCGCTTTAATAATTTTGAACAGAGAGAGAAGAAACCATCTGACTGGTACAACAAACTTCTGAATAATAACGATTAAGGTATTAAAAAGGTATTTTAAATATGAAAATTCAAAGAGAATATAATTTTAGTAGTATTAATAAAAAAGTAACAATCATTTTTGATGATGAAAAAGATAAAGAACGTATTAGGACTTATCAAGAAATATGTGCTAGACAATATGAATTATATTTATGTAGCAGAGATTTATTTTCTTTGTCTGCACGTTTTACAATTGCAATAATTTTTTCATTTCCTTTATTTATTCTATTTAATATAAAAATAAGTCTGTTCTGTTTACTTTTTATATGTTCTATATTAATAGATATTATTTGCTTTAATTATGTAAAAATAAATGAAAAATATGCCAGAATGTGGGACGCAGATTATTATTGTGAAGAAATAATAAATGACATTGATAACTTATTAAAATACAGTGACTATAGAGTAGATTATTCAGGTGGTTACTGGCTGACGTTTTGTAAATATGGGGTGCCCCCATTTCATTTAACAATAAACACTCAAATCCCTGATGAAGATTTTTATATAGAATTATACACAGGAAGTTCAGGATGTCCTCATTGGATAGTTTATACTTCATTTTATGAAAGATATAATTTACTATTGCGGTAGAAAAAAGTTAAAAATCATATTAAATAATAATACAATTGAAAGATAGGAAATATGAATACAAACATTGAAAATACAAGGATAATATTTGATATAGTAATACATTCTGGTTATATGATATGTGGCATACTTGCGGGATTGTGCTGGATTATATTTATTATAGTAAAATGTATAAATGAGATAAAATTTAATAGTAATATCGTAAATGCTAAAGAAACAGCATTTTTATATTTGTTAATGCTGATATTCCTGTTGATACTTATTTCTGGGTTAATTGTTTGCTGCTATATTATTATTCGCAGTGATTTGATAGATATAGGAATATTGACATAATTGTATCAATTTATAAAATGTGACGGATTTTGTCACGCATCATAGTCAAAAGCAGGATAGTATTGTAAAATGGAAATATATGATTAATGTTACGAATTTATTTGAGCCAAATGTGGATTCAGATTGTATCAGCAAAGATATACCAGTATTATGAGTTGAAAACATTAGGAAAGCGTGGAAATATGGGTGGATTTAAAGAATTTATAAGATTATTTACTTATAAAGGGAAAAGAGAATGTGCATTTAAAGAATATATAAAAATGCGTAATAAATATATAAATATGGATGTACTTCAACTTAATTTTGAGTATGTTACAATAAAATCAGAATATGAACATAAAAAGAATGTTATGACTATTTTTACGATAGCAATAACACTTTCAATAATAATGGGAGTATGGAGTGAATTTTTTGAATTTATGAAAATGGTATTCAAATATTCAACAGTTGATAACCAGATGAATAGTGAAGTTATAATAATAAGCTTCATTGTGTCAATGATTTTATTGGCGTTTACAACATTTATTATATTATATATAATATATTTGAATGGAAAACAAATAAAAACAATGAGAGAGAAAATTATCATTATAGAACAAATAATGAATGATAAAAAAGATAGGAAATAATAAATGGACTGGATGTATTATTTGAAAAAACTATGGTATAAGATTATATATATGGTATTAGTTGTGATATATATTGTAAAACTTGATAAATTAAATAAACAGATATTAAGTAAAAAATTTAATTCATCGTTTTCATTAATAGCTTTTGATGATTATAAGCCGCTTGAATATTTTGGAATTGCTGCATTATTGATAGGAATAGCAATAATCATAACAATAAAGGAATTTAATTCATTAAGATATAAAGAAAATGATGATAGAGATATTATAATCATTATATGTTCAATTATTGTTATGATTATAAGTATTTTGTTTATTGTAAAATTTATTTCTGTACCAATATTTAAAGCAATACTTATATCCATATGTTTAATATGCGGTGCAGTATATGTGCAGACAAGCTGACTATTTATAATCCGTCATATAAAGAAAGGGGTATCGTGATTAAATTAATAGCAAAAAAAGATAAAGATATGTCCAATGGAATGAGGGATATGTCAAGGACACCATTAACAGAAAGTGAAATACAATACATTAAATCTGAAATAAAAAGAATACAGGCAGATGAGAGTGTATTTATTTTTAATGACCCTGAACACATACAGAGCAGTACGTGTTATAATTATGTAGAAGATAAAGTATATGTTACAAGAAATGTATTTCCTGATTTAAAGTATGGCTCTGCCCATCCAAGGGATATTATGAGTGTAGGAGCAGTTCTTGCACACGAATATTATGGACACAGGGCATATAGGGATGAGTATATGTCTGACAGGGAAAAGGGTGTTAATTATCATACTACAGAGGAATGGCAGGATGAATGCCGTGCAAGCATTACGGCTGCAAAGAGTGCACCAGGTCTTACGCAAAAGGATAAGTCAGACTTGGTAATGGATGCAGTTTACAGGGCAGATGAGTATAACCATTATATAGAAATGGATGGATTTATGAAGGAGGCAGTATATGGATACACAGATGAAGAAAAAAATATCGCCTACGATGTCAGAAGAATCAATTATGTTAGCAAAGAAAGCACGAAAGGAAATGAGGCTGACAGGGACAATAACAGTGAAATGCCCAAAGTGTGGGACAATACCGAAGATTACAACTTCATCAAGAGGTGAGAGATTGACAGTAAGCTGTGAGTGTGGGTATGTGTTTGATAGTGAAATGTATTAGGGTTATATAAAAGGCAGTAGTGTATTTGATTACTACTGTCTTTTTTTAGGCTTAAATTCTTGTTCAATATCTTCCAAAGAATATTTTATATATGATAGCCATTTTTCACGTTTTGCATTTTTGCTATAATTACAATAGAGTAATGAAGTTATAATTAATAATATTATAAGCAAAAATAAGTTAAATAATATGGTATTATACCCCATTTCATTAATGGAATCATCCCATTTCAGTGTAACCCAAATATTAAATACATTCATTGCTATTGTTGTAACCAACGAGAAAAATGAAAAAATAAAAGCTAGATTACTAAATGAGGTTTCATTAAATTTCAAATGTATGTCTAATTCTGCTTTTAATTTTAAATAATTATCATAGTTATCGTTAATATGATTTTCTAAAATATTTTTTGTGGATTTAATTTGATTATAATTATAAATGGTATTTTTTTTATCATATTCAAGTTCATCACATATTTTTATTATTTCATCACGATTATTTTTCATACCATTGTCTATCCTTTTTTGTTAAGTATAACATAGAAAATAATTACAAAATTAATTGTATCGAAAAAAGAACAATCACAACATATACATATAATTTTAATTAAATACAGTGAAAATACTAAAAACCCCGCTCAGCCCAGTAAACAAGCGTGAGAACAACTAATTTCAATTTGTCAATAGATTTGGCAAAAGTGGCACTAAATGGCACTAAATGGCACTAGATGGCACTAAAAAGATGTGTTACAATATAATTGTCAGAGGTGTAAGAAAGTTATCCAATGACAGTTCAATTTTGTAAATTTCTCCTTTGTAGCTTTGTTTGTTGGTAGGAAAATAAAGTTACAATACATATTATCCCTGTTAGATTATTGCTGCGTACAGAATATTTCTGGCAGGGATTTATGTAAAACTTAATAATATTGTCTTAGACTTAATTTAGGATTTGAATCAGAGTTATTCTGCTTCAAGTCCTTTTTTAATGTTCTTATGGATAAAATTGACAATTTAAGAATAAGATGTGACGGAATCCGTCACGCAGGAAGGAGTGTTAATAATGCCAGGACTAAGCATAGGTGACATATATAATGAATTCAGGAAAATAATAAGAATATCCGGCAGATTAAAAAATATCTGTCATAGGCTGAAAAAGCAAGTAACATTAAATACTATAACATCACAAGGAACGCAGACTGAATCAGTCGGTGTTCCTTTTTTAGTGTTCTGTAACCGGAGACACTGTATACGTCCGCCACCATTAAATTAATCAGATAAGACTTAATTCAGAATTAAAACGTGACGGAATCCGTCACATATACAGAATATAAAAATAAATACGTTATTTAAAAGGAGATTATAAAAGATGAAAGAAATTATCAAGACACACTTAAAACCAATCATTGCAGCAGCAATTCTTATCGCACTTATGGCGGTAATACTTGCTTTATTATCACCAGATGGAGTTGTAGCGACAGCATTCCAGACAATGCTTACAACAATATTCAATAAAGGTATTGATGCAGGAGGATTCTAAAATGGCAGATGAGGATAAGATTTTAACTGGTATTCTCACTAAGGAGCGACTTAAGCCGCTCCTTCCATTTCTGGAAAATGATGAGATTACAGACATAGACTGGCACGGCAATTCGCTGTGGGTCAATACAATACATAATGAGTCAGTAAGAATACCTGACAATGAACATTCAGTAACAAGTGAATATATAGATGGATTTGTAAGTAATATCGCAAATTCACAGTCAAAGTATTTTAATAAGCAGAATTACAAGCTTGAGGCAGAGTCAGAAGAACTCTGCTTAAGGATAACGTGTCTTCACGAGTCAGTTGCAAGAACTGGTACAAGCGTGTTCATAAGAAAAACAACAAAAAAGTCACGCTTTACTTATGATAATCTGATAAAGAACGGATATTGTTCTGTGGATACATTGAATCTGCTAATTAATGCAGTAAAAGCAAAACTGAATATTGTAATCTGCGGCGAGCCGGAAGCTGGCAAGACAGAATTTGCAAAATTCCTGTCTATGTATATACCGGACAATCAGCATACAGTAACTATAGAGGATACCCTTGAATGGCATTATAAGGATTTAAAGCCTGAAGCTTCACATACATCACTCCAGGTCAACGAAGTATTTACATACACGGATGCATTGAAGGAATGTATGCGAATTAATCCTAAGAGGATACTGCTTAGTGAGGTGCGTTCAGTGGAAGCCAAGAACCTTATTGAATTATGGAATACAGGTTCTAAAGGAATAACAACACTGCATACTGATGATGTAAGGAAGATACCAGACAGAATGTTAAATATGATGCCGACAAGGCTTGATGCCGAAAGGCTTTGTAACAACATATATGAAAATCTTGATATCGGACTTCTTATAAGAAGGAAAAAAGAAGGAAATGTGATTAAAAGATATATAGACCAGATAGCGTGTTTTATGCGTGCTGATGGTGAAAACATCTGCACATTAATTCTTGAAGATGGAAAGCTGATTGATAAGAAGCTTCCTGAGGATATTAGAAATGTCCTTTATAAAGCTGGAATAAGAGATCCATTCAGACTTGACAAGCAATAATTGTACAGCTGTGACGAAATTCGTCACAGCCATATAACATATAAAAGGAAAGGAATTTATTAATGAAAGCGAAAAAGAACAAAAAGGGTAACTTAATAGCTGAAATTGAAAAGTTTGGATATAATGTATCAGTAAAATCCCTGCTTGTAACATTTGCAATGGTGGTGGTCGGCTGTATTGCAGCCGGCTATCTTTTTAAGCTGAGACCGGTGGGATATATTGCTGTATGTGCAGTAGCAGTCTTATGTACATTCAGCATCATATACCAGTCGTATAAAGCAAGATATGAGCAGAGAAGATTTTCGGATGTGAGTATATATCTTGAAAGAATGATATATTATTTTTCATCCGGAATAACGATACTTGATTCACTTGAGCTTATAATTAAACTTTTCCCTTCAGGGGAAATGCACGATGTACTTAATAAGGCAATAAATATAATAAGAACATCGAATGTAGCGGAAGTGGATAAAGCAGCACTGAATGAGATAGAAAAAGCTTATCCGGTAAGAAGAATAAAAACACTGCATAAGTTTATGTTGCAGCTTCAAAAAAATGGCGGAAATGCTGAGCTTGGCAAAAAAATACTTCTTGATGACAGAAGAAATTGGGTTGACAGGACTATGGAGCTTCAAGCTGGCAAGCGCAGCTTTAAAAGAGATACGGTAATAGTGCTAGCGATAGTAACATTTATGTGTCTGTTTGCATTATATGTGCCACAATATGTCGAACAGTTTAATGTAGATATATCATTAAATCCGGTTGTGCAGGTTACATCTGTAATTCTTTTGTGTGCCAATATTATTATATATACACATATTAATAAGTTCATGTCGAAGAACTGGCTTGATGAAAAGCAGGATAAGACAGATGAAGAATGTAAAAAGATATATGATAATTATTACAATAATAACCAAAAGAGAGATGTAATTATAGCTGTTATATGTTCGGCTGTCACAGTTGCAGCAGGTGTTATATTGTATTCAAAGGTACATTCGGTATTTATATTTGCTGTTATGGCAGTGCTGCTCATATTTTTTGCAAAGTCACCGGCTTTAGGAAAGAAAGAAGCAAGAAAACAGATACAGAGAATGATAGAAATAAGTTATCCGGAGTGGCTTTTACAGGTAAGCCTCTACCTTGCAACTGAAAATGTTCCGGTGGCCATGACAAAGTCGTATGAGGAAGCACCAGGCATTATTAAACCTGCATTGTTTAAAATGCTTAAAGAGCTGGATGCTGATCCGGCTTCATCAGAACCATACAACAAATTTTTAAAGGAATTTAACGTAAATGGTGTCGAGGAGTCAATGACGGCATTGTATAGTCTTGCAGCTTCGGAAGGCGGAAACATCGAAGATGAATTTTCAAATCTGATTAAAAGAAACAGTGAGTTAAGCAATAAGGCAGAGAAGCTTAAAAACGAGGACAAACTGTTTATGATGCAGCTTAATATGTATCTTCCAAGTGCGGTATGCTGCGGTAAGATGATATGTGATTTTATGATACTGTTCATCACATTCTTTTCAACATCAATGAGCCTTATTTAAAAATGTGACGGATTCCGTCACACTTTAAAATCAGATTAACATAGAAAAACAGATATGCGCAAAGAAACAGCGCAGGAATGGAGATTAATATGTCACAGATTATAAAAGTATATCTGTCACTGTTTATGATTACCATAATGGTTCTTCTGGGTATCAGTCTTATAGGTGCAGATACAGGAGTATCAAATGCGAGAGCCTATCATGATTCGTGCGTAAAGCAGATAGAAGAGAGCAATATGTCACAGACAGTGATAGACAGCTGCAAAAGCAATGCGGCAGGTCTTGGCTACACTGTTACAACTAACAATATAACAGATGAGAAAAATAAAGTAATAGCAGTTGAGGTTGTAACGGACTACAGCTATAAAATTCCTGTCATTGGGATTGATAAGACACACACATTAAGAAATATTGCAAGATAATAATATTACAAGGTGGAAATCTTGCAGGAATAAGAAAAGCTGCAATATAGAATGTGACGGAATCCGTCACATCTTAAGGAGGATATATGGAATACATAATCGAACATTATACAGGCAGCATTGTAATAGCTGCAATATCAGCAGCATTTATAGCACTGATTGCACAGATACTGACATACGTTAATATCCTGTAGGAGGTATAGTGTGAAAAATAAGATTTTCATACGCAGGATTTGTGCTTCGCACAAACTTGAGATGCGCTTAAAAGCGGCGCAAGAATGGAGATTAAAATGAAGTATATAATAGAAGAACATCTTGAAGCGATAATTGAGGGTGCTGGAGCTGTAGGCTTTATAGTAATATTCCAGACGCTCTTTTTAAATGGAGCAGGAGCACAGTTTATAGAAAATATAATATCCGGCTTCTGTTAGAAAATGTGACGAAATCCGTCACATTGGAATGAAAAGGAGGATTGAATGAAAGACATAATAGAAGTATTCCTTAAAGCAGTAATTGCAGGTGCAGTTATGACTGCACTGCTTCTTATCTTCTCAAATATACAGCTTTCGGTGAATGGAAGCACTAAGACAGGTGTGATAAATATTCTGTCAGCTGCGGCAGATAAAGACAGTGTGCAGTACAGCTCACTTACAGATGCTGATACATTCCAGACAATTGTATCAAAGCCAAAGCCGGTAATAACATATACACAGCCAGAGATTGTAAGCTGTAATGAAGCTGTCAGCCTTATAGGCTGTTTTTTAGTTACCGGATATGATGGAATGAATTACTATACTGATAATGCAGTAAATGAATTTCCTGATAAAGCATATATAAAGAATATTTTAAAAGACGACAGGATAACATCTGTTATGGAATGGTATGACGAAGCAACAGGAAGCATTACATTTGCTGAACCTGGAGTGTATTTTGTAACTGTGGCGGTAAGGGATAATGATAACCGCGAAAACACGATGACTGTGAGAATGCCAGTCAGACTGGAGGAAGTATGAAGAATGTAGTTACTGGCATTATGATGTCAATAATACTGGCACTTATAACAATTATAATACTTACGACAGATGACAGGATAGTAAGAATAAATGAAGTTAACACAGCACTGGCTGATGCACTTGATGAAAGCTTAAATGTACTGGATATGGATAAGTACAGCATAGCAGATACTGACGAGCTTATAGCTGATGTAACACAGGGACTTCTTGTACAGCTTGAAAGTGATGCAGAGGTTACGGTAAATGTTATGGATGCCGATAAGGACAAGGGAATTGTAACAATAGAAGCTGTTGAAAATTTCACCAAGCCTACAGGGGCATACGGACAGACCGCCGCAACAAGAACAATACTTCTTGAAAAACAGCAGGTACAGGATACTTATGATGAGGATAACCAACAGTTTAATATCACATATCTTAATACAGACGGAACAGAATACATCACTTATAGTATTAAAAATAATGAACAATTAATAATACCGATTACTCCCGATGGTACATATTGGGAATACAACGGAAATCCCCTTGATACGGCTGTTAATGTGGTGTCAGATATGATAATTCAGGCTAAAAATTAAAAAACACTTGCATTAATTAAAATGTGGTATTATAATACAGCTATGAAGAGAATAACATATAAATACAAGGACAGGGCTGTATATAATGTATCAGGATATCTGTTGTGGACAGTCAAGTATAAAAGGTCTATACTTAAGGACGATATAAAAAAGCGCACGGAGGAGCTTATAACTGACTGCTGCAAAGAGCAGGAAATAGAACTTGAAATGCTTGATGTCCAGCCGAATTATATATATATGAAGATATCGTATTTTCCGGCTTTAAGCATTGAGGAAATTGTAAGAATGCTTAAGAAATCAGTAAAGCCAGTCTTACAGGAATTTCCAGAGATTAAGTCGAAGCTTCCAGCTTTGTGGAGCAGCTATTATATGGCATCGACAGAAGAGATAACACAGGAAGATATAAAAGATTATCTTGAAACACAGCCGACTTCACAGCGAAATGAAGATGACAGTAAGATGGCAGCAAGATATACACCACTTACAGACGAAGAGAAGCGTATACTTGCATATGCAGACCAGATACGAAAAATGAAAAATATCAGGGGGAATGATTATGATTAAGAAGAATTTATTAAAGACAATATTAACAGCAACAGTTGTTGCAACGGTATTAATGACAACAGCCTGTGGAAGTAAGCAGACATCAGATAACAACACAACAGTACAGCAGACAACAGAGGCAGTAAAAGTTGTATCTAATGTAGATGTAAAGACAGAATCTGAGAAACCAAATGAAGAGGCTGAGAAACCGAAGGAAGAAGCTGAGAAACAGCCAGAGCAGCCAGAAGAAGCAAAGGAAGAACAGATTGAACAGCCGGAAGAAAACGCAGAAGCTGTTAATACAGAAGCTGAAGCAAGTGCTGGGGAAGTAAATGAGGCACAGAATACAGTAAGCGAGGAAGTGCAGGAAGAGCAGGCAGCCCCAGCAGAGCAGCCAGCCGAAGCTCCAGCAGAAAATAATAATGCAGGAGCAGTTGATATAACACCAGAGGAACAGCCAGCCGCACCAGCAGAACCAAGTCCAGTCCCAGAGCCAACACCTGAACCAGTAGTAACACCACAAGAGCCAGCAAAGCCATCAGTAACACAGGAACAGCAGCTTGTAGCAACTGGAAAGTGGACTAAAATTATGGAATGGAATGATGGTGCTGAGTGCAGAGTATATGAATATAAAGATGATATAACAGGTTATTCTGTAAGAGCAAGTTTTGCTGATGGAGAATTTTATCTAGAACAGTGGAATAGTTTAGAAGAGGAAAAAGCAATTTATTCGGCACATGGAATTACTGATAATGTAGTATCATTTGACCGTTTGATGAAATTATCTAATTCTTAATGACAACACAATAACATAATTATTATATGACACTTAATAAGAGTTAAATCTTATTAAGTGTCATTTTTATTGCAGAAAAAGGAGAACCTATGAAAAACAAAAAAATATTATTGATAATATCACTGCTTATAATATCATTTGTATGTTTTGCAGATAATACAAATGTAAAAGCAGACAATAATGATAGTTGGATTTATGAAACAACTATAGATGGTACAATGACTATTAATTATACAGTTGCAGGAACATTTGGGGAACATTCCCAAACGGCCATTGATGAAAATGGTAACTATTGGAGGGCTGACAGAATATCCTTATTAAATACAACATCATTTGATGTTCCTGTAAAGATTGCAGTAAAAAGAAATACCGCTGGAAAAGCTACATATTCTATGACAGTAAAAACAGATTCGCGATGGGAGATGATGGATTTATGTGGTGCACCGGGTGCATCAGAAGACCAATGGTCTTGGCTTATTGTAAATGGTAATGCGTATTTTGACTTTACTGCTGCAGGAGAACACGATTTAACAAATCTTGAAGCCAGTGATGAAGCTGTCGATTTAACAAGCAAAGGATGTACTTTTAAAGTAGACAAAATATATGATAATAACCCGGACTGGATTATAGATAAAGAAAACTGGACTACACAGAAAGTCAACAGCATAACCTTGAAATTCACATACCCTAAAATCTACACAGTAAGCTATTATGTGCGAAACGAAAAGACAGATGGAAGCTGGGGTGATTACTGGTATTGGTATAAAGAGTACCACAAATACGGAGATACCTATTCAACAACAGGATATAAAGATGATGCAGAATATCAGCAGGTAAGTGCAAGTGGTACTGTAGATGATGATAAGACCATATATCTAGATGCTTATAAAAAATGGTATACAATAAAATATTATGTGCGAAATGAAAATGCAGACGGAAGCTGGGGTGATTACTGGTACTGGTACGAAACATCTTACAGGTATGGTTCAACATACCACACAGATGGCTACGGAAATGATGAAAGTGGTGCTGATAATGACGTATACAATAACTTCTGTATAAGAGGAACAGTAACAGGCAATAAAGACTGGTATATTGATGCGTACCGCCGCTGGTATAACATCAAGATATATGTAAAAAATGAGAACGTTGACGGAAGCTGGAGTGATGCGTGGTTATGGATAGATGAAAACAAGAGGTACGGAGAAACATACAGTTACACAGGCTATGATAATGATGCCGAATATGAGCAGGTAAGCACAAGTGGAACAGTTGCCGGAAATGTTAATGAAACATTATCAGCATACAGAAAATCATACCGTTTAAATCTTACCGCCGCAGATGGAATTGAAGGTGTAAGCGGGGAAGGCGTATATAAGTATGGGGCACAGTTAACAGTAAATGCAGATGTAAAGAATGGCTACCACTGGCACATAAGTGATGACTGCCATACAGATACAAGTGTATATGCAACAGGCTGGTATGCGTCCGGCAGCAATGATATAAATACATTTTTAGATGGAACATCTTACAACAGCCAGACAATGAAATTTACTATGCCTGGTTATGATGTGAATCTTGCAGTAAGGGCAACTAATAACAGCTATACTATTAACTTTGACCCTGCCGGCGGCACAGGAGAAATGACACCTGCCAATGCGGTCTATGATGTTCCGGTAACACTTCCGGCAAACACATTTACAAGGATAACAGAAGCGGGAACAAGTACATTTCTTTACTGGAAATTTAAAGATAATAATTATGTAGATAATAGCGTAGTAAATAATCTTACAAGTGATTTCAATGGAAATGTAACGCTTACAGCAATCTGGGACGATACCCCGGTTATTACAGCACAGGAGAGATACTTCACAGTAGAAGACAGCCAGTCTGGCAGGATTACATTAGAAGAGCTTTTAAGCACGGCAAAGGTAACTGATGACTTGGATGCTGACATTACAGACAAGCTTACAGTAAAGAATTATCACCCAGATAATTATAATCAGTTTAAGTCAGATGGATCAGTAAAGATTGTATATACGGTAACGGATAACAGTGGTAATAAAGCAGAAGTTTCTGTTATGGCATATATAGTTGATACAACGGCAGTTGAGGAAGAAAAGAATACCTATGTACGTTTTATTGGCCCGGATTATTATCAGGAGTCATATGAGAACGGCGGGCTTGAGGACAACAGTATATGGAGAAATGATCCTGAATATGCCGCAATACTTGAAAGGGCAATGAGAAACAGGCTCAGTATGACATACAGCTATAATGAAGCACAGTTTTTTAACATACCTATAAAAGCAAAGAAAGCGGCAAGTGATTCAAGAGACCACTTGGTAGAACAATGGGTATTTACCAAGGAAGACATAAAAGCTGTTAAAGAGTACGTGAATGAACACGGAATAGGCAATATGAAAGAGCCGGATGCGCTTGCCAATTTCCGCCTGCAGTTTGCACACTGTAAGAAGCAGTAACAATATAAACATAATGTAAAAGATAAAAGCAGTAATAATTAAATAACCAACAAAAGGAACAGATATGGAGAATTATCCGTAGCTGTTCCTTTTTTAATGCAAAAATGTGACGGATTCCGTCACAAGAGGAAAGAAAGGAACAGGCAATGACAGACAGGAATAAGCCAGTGCCATCTGTAAGACCACCACCAGACAGGACAGGTAATAAAAAGATGACAGGCATAAGATGTGACGGATTCCGTCACACTGGAAAGGACTAATTATGGTATATGAAAACAACAAGACCTTCCCATTTGGGGCATTTATAACAAATCTTGGAAAATACAATGAGGGTGACCTTGCAGGTGAATGGGTAAAATTTCCGGCAACCAGGGAACGTATAGCTGAGGCTATGGCAAAGATAGGCATAGGACAGAAAAGACCGGATGGCAGTGTCTATGAGGAAGTATTCATAACAGATTACGACTGTAACATATCCAGCCTTACAAAATACCTGCACGAGTACAGCAACATAAATGAACTTAATTATTTAGCAGAAAAGATTGATGAGATAGATGATTACAACAGAGATAAGTTTAATGCAGTTATTGAAGCTGGTGAAAGCATAAAGGGCATTGCGGACATAATCAACCTTACAGACAATCTTGACAATTATAACCTTATAAATGCAGGCAGTGATGAAGAGTTAGGAATTTACCTTATTTCCAATGAAGACAGGAAAGTTCCGGACTGGCTTGATGACTATATTGATTATGAAGCCTATGGAAGGGATTATGCAATCAATGAAGGTGCAATAAGCACATCGGAAGGATATGTCTACAGCACTAATTATGACACGGAGTATTACAAGGGAATAGATGATATTCCCAAAGACAGCCTTGTAACAGGATTTAATGAGGAAGCGACCGAAGAAATGGAGTTTGATGTTCCAGAAGCAGCTCCAAGAATGTAATGAAAAGCCAGAGAATGAAAAGGAGAATTTTTATGGATAACAAATTAAAAGAAACAAATAACAGGCAGACAAACACAGACCAGCAGAATAAAAGAGTTATTAAGTATGCTGATTATATTTCAGCAATGAAAAAGAAAGGTACTTCAGATGAAAGAAAGTAAGAAGAATGTGACGGAATCCGTCACAGATGAAATCGAAACCCTGGAAGATGATTTTAGAAGGCTTGATAAAAATATGCAGGCAGAACCAAAAGAGCCGGACATATATTCAGCAAAGCTTCCAATAATTATTGAAGAACTGCGTTCACAGGATAAGCAGTTAGTAAGTGAAGATGAGTGGTGCAAGTATACAGCACTTGCCAGTGTTCCGGTTGCCGGAGCAGTGTATATGATGCTGCAGGGAGAAGAAAAGAATCTTAATAAGAGGAATTTCTTTCTTGCGGCATTTAAAACAAACATTGTGTATTCCGCAGTATTCATAATAATAAGCGTGCTTATTTTTTTATCAGGAAACCATATAGGAAAGAAAAATTCGTATACAGACAGACAGGAAGCTGTATCACAGGAACAGACAGTTGCCACAGATACTACATCTGGTGAAATTCCAGACGTAACATATTCATCAAATTCAACATTTGATTTTGAACTTGATGGGGTGAAAATGTCTTATCCCATAACAGCAAAGCAGCTTAAAGACAGTGGATATACATATCTTGCACAGTCTTCACTGCCATACCAGCAGGCTGTACTGTCATCATACAGCAATACATCAGGGACTAAGGCAGCACTGACAATAACATTGTCAGACACGCCGCAGGATGAAGTAAAATGCAGTGAAATGCAGATTAACTTTTCCGACAGGACAGATTTTCTTGGACTTAATAAGCAGTCTGGAATTGACAAAGCAAGAAGTGTATTTGCAACAGCAAAAGAAGATGTAACAGATTTTGATGAGAGTACACAGACAGGAAGCGTTGTGTACAGCACTGGAACATTTAGAGTAACAGTTTCATTGAAGAATGGAACTGTGTCATCAGTAACAATAAGATAATAAACAGGAGGACTCATTATGAGAGGAATGAAAAGAGATTTAGATACAAAGACAAAGAAAAAGCTTGTGCTGGCAGTGGTGCTTGCACTGGTTATAGCTGCAATTGTGGCATTTGTAATAGTGCCGGCATCGGCAGCAAAATGGAAGGGTTTTATATTTTTTACAATCTTCATTGCAATATCCGGCATAGGTGTATTTACAGCGGCAAAGTCAGATAATGGAAGATATTAAGGAGGCAGTGATTATGTATAAAATTAGCAGTAAGAGAGCAGATATAATAAATAAGATGATAGCATTTGCACTTATCGGTCTGATTGTATTTGTAACAATATATTATCCACAGGTGTATGCGTTTGCAGCTGATGAAGCAGCCGCAGGTGCAGACCTTGTGAAAAATTCTGTTGGCAGGGTATATGACATACTGGCTGCATTTGTTAGTTCGGTTGGTTCAATAATAACATTATGGATGATATTTGAGATGGGTGTTGCTGTGCAGTCACAGGAAGGTACTATGCAGGCTAATGGAATTAAGAAAGTCGGTGGTGGACTTATTATGGTTCTTGCACCACAGCTTCTCTCAGCTCTTACAGCATAAAGGAGCAGCTTATGGATGTATTAGTATCACCAGTTGCGCTTGCAGCTCCCCAATGGATAATAGACCTTCTGATGGGCGGCGGCATTTTTGCTATGGCACAGCAGTTATGGAATTTTGTTATGAATATAGTGCTTTCACTGCTTGGAATGAACCTGATAGATTTCCAGGCATCCGGAGCTGGCGCGTGGGAATATATTAACAATACAGTATTCCCGTTTTTTCTGGGAATGGGTTCTGTTTTTCTCAATATGTTTGTTATGGCAGGGTTCTGCAGGCAGGCAAGCAATTTAAAAGAAGGAATAACAACAGAAGCACTGATTGAGATTTTCATTAAACTGGTTGCTGCGAATATGCTTATGCTCAACAGTCTTGAGATAATGCAGGAGATTAATTCATTTGCGGTTAAAGCGACAGGCTTTTTAATTAATTCATATAATGTTCCGTCAATAGTGGGTGATGATTATGATCTGGGCTTCAGTATTGCGATGTCAACATTGGGACTTATTTACCTTATTATGGCAGGTGTATGTTCGATAACGATATTAATAGAAGTTGCAGGAAGATTTGTAAATCTGTTTATGTTGATTGGAGTTGCACCGGTTGCATTGTCAGCGTTAGCAGGTGGAAAAGGACTTGAACAGACAGCTGCGGCTTGGTTTAAAAGCTTCCTGACATCAGCACTGCAGATTATAATAATTGCGCTCACAATACAGATTGTAACAAAGATTAACTGGAGCATTACGGCATTTTTTGATGCAGGAGGATTGACTTCCTGGTTTAATGGAGCAGTCAGTGTTTTAGGTTCTATTGTATTTATGCCATTGCTGGCATCTTGTGTAAAGCAGTCAGACAGCTTCTTAAGACGAGCTTTCGGGCTTGGATAAAATATGATAGTTATACCGCATAGAAAATTGAAAAATAGTAATGATTAACAAACAATAACCAGCAAGTAATAATAAGTATCGAATGAGCCACAGGATAACTCCCTGTGGCTTATTTGATGGAAAGGGTAAATATGGGAGGAAACAATCTTAAGATAGATATTAATAAGGATTTCCTTAAGGAGTATAAAGATAACTTTTTTAAAGGCTTCTCTGTGTCAGAGGTTATACATCTGGTTGCGGCTCTTGGTGTTGCGGCATTAATAATGTTTGTAGTTGTCAGGTATTTTCATATTGATATTGTGGCCGCAGTGTATATATCAGTGCCGTTTATTATACCGATTGTTTTTTCAGGGATATATAAGTATCAGGATTATCTAAAACCTAAAGATTATATGCTTGAAAGACAGTATACATTGGCTTCAGAAAGACTTCATTATGAAACAGAAGAAGCAGATGTTACGAAGTATTTTACAATGTACCATAATAAACCAGCATATAAGAAAAATACCATAATAGATACATTAAGAAAGAAGGTAGGATAATGGCTTTATTATTAAATGCTACACGAAAAATGCAGGACAGCGTTGTCCTTACAAGCCCATCATACAAAGGCAGGTATCCGCAAAATACAAGGGATGCCATACAGATAGCCAAGGCACATCAAAGCGGTATATTCCAGATTGAACGGACAGGGGCAAGGAAGCTGTATGACAGATGTTATGTATTTAAAGACATTAATTATATCAATAAGGACAGGAATGATAAAATTAAAATACTTGAGGAACTTATGGACTTTTTTAAATCAATGTCCGTTTCGTTCAAAATAACAATCGTAAACCAGTACCAGGATATGAGCCAGTTTATTGATGGAGTATTTGTAAGTAAAAATGACAATGACTATCCCAAAATATCGTCCGGAATACGTGAATGGATTGATGAGAAGAAGGAAGAAGCAAGAATATATGATGTTACAAGAATACTGCTTCTGACACTTACAGTAAGAAGCAGTTCATATGATGAAGCAAGAAGTTATTTCTTAGGTATGGATACAGAGATTGAAAGAGTGTTTTCAGCGTTTAAAAGCCAGATAGTGCCACTTAATGGAGAACAGAGGCTTGAGATAATAGACAGGTTCTTTTATAAGAAAAATGCAGGAGCACCATACAGTTTTAATGAAGATGCATTGTATGATGTAATACCAGTGTCAGTTGATACTTATAAAGATTTTATGGTCTTCAATAAAAACCAGTATGTATCTGTTCTTTTTGCAAGAAGATATGCCACATCTATAGATGCGAATAAAGCGTTATATACATTGTCAAACAGGGAGTATCCATCCTTTATTACGATAGATTATGCACCGGTAGCACATAACGTAACTAAAGATGCTTTGAAAAATATGTTTGGCAATAACGAACGTGCGATAGCACAGGAGGCAGATTCCAAGAAATCTAATAACCAGGCCGTAACGGGAATTTCCTACAGCAAGAAAAAGAAAAGACAGGAGCTGGAGCATTATATGGACCAGCTGGATGATGATTCAGAAGAGTGCATTATGGCAGACCTTGTGCTTACTGTTACAGCAGAAAGTGAAGATGAGCTTGTAAGAAGAATTGAGGCAGTACAGGATCAGGCTAAAAAAATTGGCATTACCCTTGAAACGTATAACCAGGTACAGCTTAAGGCATTTAACACAGCACTGCCAACTGGGTGCAGGCAGGTAAAAAAGATGCGTCCGTTCCTTGCAAGCTCACTTGTTGCAATGCAGCCTTTTTTCTCTAAAAACCTGGTCGAAAAAGGCGGAATATTTTACGGCAGGGATACAACGACACAGCAGCTGGTATTTGCAGACAGAAAGCAGCTTGCATCGCCTCACGGAGTAGTGATAGGTAATACCGGAAGCGGAAAGTCTATGCTTATTAAAATGACAGAAATATCACAGGTGCTGTTATCAAGTGATGATGATATACAGATAATAGACCCACAAAATGAAACACAGGCTATATGTGCTCTTTATGGCGGCAAATTTATTGATATGACACCAAGAGGGAGAATACATATTAATCCTATGGAAGTTCCGGAAAGTGTTTTCAGAGGCAGTCCAGAGGACAGGGAGACATTCATATCTTCAGTAGCCGGCTGGGCAAACAGTTTTACTGAGTCCGTAATGGATAATATAGCATATACGGCAGAGCATAAGGCATTTATCATAGATGCTATCCAGAGCGTATATGACAGGGTATTCAGTTCTAAGACACTTATACAGCCAACCATAAAAGATATGCGGATGGAACTACTTCGTATGGAAAAAGAGACAGAATATGAAGTTGATAAAAGGCTTATACATATGATGACCAACTCATTAAAACCTTTTACTGATGGAATATATGATATGTTTGCGTATCCGTCGGATGTTGATATAAGCAGTGAGCGTCTTGTTGCTTTTGGGCTGAATAATATTTCGGATGACATATGGCAGCCAGTTATGACTACGATAATGTTCTTTCTTACCAACAGGATTGAATTCAACCAGGAACTGCAAAGGGCGACAAGATTTATTGTTGATGAATGCCAGTATGTGACAAAGAGCATTTCAACAAGTGATATCCTGTTAAAAGCTGTACTAACGTACCGAAAATTTGGCGGGATATGTACAATGGCATTTCAGAATCTTGCAAGAGTTGTTATGAGTGATGACCTAAGGGATATGCTTGCAAACTGTGGATACAAGATGTTTTTCCAGCAGAAAGGATCTGATGCGATAGCATTATCAAAGATACAGCATCTGACAGATATAGAATACGAGGCATTATCAAATGATGCGCCAGGCCGTTATGTTATGGTATGGAACAATAAAGTAATACTTCTGGATGCCTGTATGAGCAAAAACAATCCTTTATATGATGCTTTTTCAACCAATTTCCACGAAAAGGCGGCTGCTCAAAAAGGACATAAGGGTACAGGATATGGCAGTTAAATTATCAACCGAAAAAGTAAAGGTTAAAAATGGCATAATCGGAAAAAGAAGAAGGTTAGACAATCCGGTTGAAGATTTAATATCATCATCAGGCATACGTATTAAAAGCTATGATAAAGCACAGATTAACATTAAGCGTTATCTGTCAAGTGAAGATATACGCATATTCCAGGATATGCCACCGGCACGAAGACAGCAGGTGATTGAGCAGTTTATGTCTTCTACTGAATACAGTAAGTTTGAAGAGGCTGTCAGGGAATCGGATACAGGCAATTTTATACAGGACAGTATTCCAGAAAGCAGCCATAATCATAAGAATAAGATAAATTATTATGATGACTATTCGTATGTATCAATACCTGAAAGCAGAAAAGGAACAGTATCATTGTCAGAAGATGCTTATGCTTATACAAATACAGGTGATATAAGCACGGCAGATGAAGATTTGTTAAAAGACAATTTTAATGAAGATAAATCAGATATTGTTACACCGGACAGCGGTTCAGTTAATAATAAACCACGGACAAGAATAAGATTGTCGCAGGATGATGGTGATGATAAAAATATTAAAAGCAGTAATAATGTAACAGAAAAAACTTCCGGCACAAAAACAGCTTATGCAGATATGGGAAATTATTACAGGAAGCCAAACGGTCCAGGAGCAGAAGCTTCTGTGACAAATGTAACAGAAGGAACGGCTGCTGATACAGCAGCTACCGCATCCACAGCCGGCACATCCAAGGTGGTAAAAGCAGCTGAACAGGCAGTGAAAAAATATGCCGACATAATTAAAACGGCAACAGGGCAGGAAGAGACTGAGAGCAGCACACAGCAGAATGAAAATGAAACATCTATAACGTCAAATGCTGGATTTATGAAAAGGGCTGCTGTGATTATTACTACAGTTGCCACTGCGGTTGCTTCATATCTTTCTGCGGCATTTATGCCGGTAATAGCTTTAATAATGTGCGTTGTTGTAGCAGCAACGCTTCTTGTATCAGTCATAAGCTCCGTTGCAGGTGTTATAACTAATACCGTAAACAAAGCGGTTAGTGGAATAAAAATGCAGCTTCTTTCAGAAAACACAATAAGCTATACCGAAGATTTAAGGGAAGCTGCCGGCAGTAATGATATAACAGATTATGTGAATTACTTAATAGCAATAATGGAAGTTGAATCTCACGGCAATGGCAATGACCCAATGCAGTCAAGCGAGTCAGCAGGGCTTCCACCTGACAGTTTTGATAATCCGAAAGATTCAATCAGGCAGGGTGCATATTATTTTGCAGGCTGTATAAAAGAGGCAAATGAGCAGGGCTGTGACCTGATGACGGCAGTGCAGTCGTATAATTATGGACAGGGCTTTATTAATTATGTTGCAGATAATGGCGGACAGTACACACTGGAACTTGCAATCAGCTTTGCAAAAGAACGTTCAGGAGGGATACAGGTTGATTACAGTAATCAGATAGCTGTTGATTATAATGGTGGCTGGAGATACGCATATGGCAATATGTTTTATGCACAGCTTGTTAACCAATATATATACAGTTATGAAGATGAAGCTGTACAGAAAATAGTTGATGAAGCAATGAAATATTATGGCTGGGAATATACCTGGGGTGGCAGTAATCCTGAAGAAGGCTTTGACTGTTCTGGACTTGTACAGTGGTGTTATTTACAGGCTGGCATAGAACTTCCAAGAACATCAAGAGAACAGTTTGAATGGTGTGAAGAAATAACTGTTGATGAACTGAAGGCAGGTGATCTGCTGTTCTATCAGAATGAATCATCTGGTGGTGAGATTGGACATGTTGCAATCTATATCGGAGATGGAAAAGTGTACGAAGCAGGCGATCCAATTGGTGTATATGACAATAACGATAACTGGCATCAGGAAAATTTGCTTTATGCAGGACGCATAATACATTTTGAGCCACAGGAAAATATTGATGAGTAATATCAGGAAATATAAAAATAACATTTATAAAATTGAAAGTTAAATGTGACGGAATCCGTCACAGAAAAATTAGATTTTACAGGAAGGAAATAAGAAATGATGGAATTGGTTTTGAATAAAATAGATATGGAATATGAATTTTACTTTATGGATATGATGAAGAGCACGAAAGAAAATATTTTTGCGAAGAGCAAGGAAATAGAATTGAAGAAAGCAATTGTGCTTTTCTTAAAAAGGAATGTACATAGCAATAAAGAGATAAAGTTAATCAGGATGACTACAACTAACAATCTGATAGATGAATTCTACAGATATGTGACAGACCACGAGGATATAGACAGAGAAGAAGCAATGAATAAATATCTGATGAATTATATAGAATAATCATTTATCAGAAATTGATTTTTGTTTTTTCAATTTCTTAATAAATAAATTACGAAAATTCAAAAGTGAATTACAGAAAATATAAAAGTCCATCAGCATTTTATTAAAATGTGCTGATGGATTTTTTGCGGAAGGCAGGTGGAATTTTATGAATTCAAAAATCGACAGCAGAAAAAGCAGGTGTGGAGATTGCAAAAACCTGTGTGGTGTTTTTGCAAAAAGGGGTATTAGGGCGCTCCCTAACAAGATGGCAAGCCACTTTTTAAGTGGTGTTTTTGTAATACAAAATGCGTATCTTGCCAATGTATAACAGAGGATAAGCAGCAGAAAGTGCATCATGTGGCAGAAAGTGCATCACAACTGCCACAGGCAGGTAAATGCTGGTGCCACAGGTGATTTATGATTTGTGGCAAATTTGTGGCAGTGGCAGCTTTGTGGCAATTTTGTGGCAGCTATTTTTTGAAAATTGTGGCAGTTTTGTGGCAGTAAAATTTTAAAAATAATAAGAACAGGAGTGTAAATATTATGTCGGTATCAATAAGAATATCAGATGATATGTATTACGAAATAATGAAGTTAAAGGCTGATAAAGTAAGCATAAACAAAACGGTAGATATGCTGCTTGGATTAGCACTTAAGGGAATTGAAAAGTGTGAAATGAATATAAGCAGCTCGGATGAAGCAGGAAATGATAATACAGATTTTCCGGAGAGAGTTAAAAAAATTTCTGAATACATTTTTGAAGAATTGAAAGAAAGCTATGATGTTTCTATTGAATCAGAAAACGAAAATGAAAATTCACAGAATGAAGAATCCGAAAATGAAAATTCAAAAATGCACATACAGGATTTGGAAAAACAGATTTCGGATTTTCAAAAATCAGAGGAGCATTTTTTAAAAATTGAAAATGAGCTTTCAGAAATTTCAAAACTCATTTTTGAAAATCGTAAATTATTAGATGAAAAAATACAAAGTACAGAAGATGATTTATCCTCTCCCAGCATTGACTGGACAACGCTTGTAACTCCACCACCGGAGATGTATTACAACATAACAGCTGACAGGACAGAGTATCCTTATATTCTTCCTGATGATGTCAAACCGTGGAGTTATATGAAATGGAAAATCAAGGAAGAATATAAAACAGCAACGCTGGAATTCAGTTCCAATATAATTGCAGTAGCAGATTTCCTTCATCAAAAAATAATGATAGCAAACATATTGGATATGCAGGTGTGGTATCAACAGACAGCAGACAGTCTTGAAAATCTTATGCTGATATGTGAAAGAAGAGTTCTTAAAACATTCAATGGCGAGCTGCCGCTGTGGTTTAAGACAGGAATACAATTTACACATAATACAGATTATAACAGCCAGCTGTATGCAAAGCAGGAAGAAATAAACGAAGAAAGAAAAAGGAGAGGACTATATGAGTTTGAGTGTTTCAGATTTTAATAACAGGATTATAAAAACAGAGAAAGAGATTGATGTTCTTCAGGAAAAAATAAATAAAAAAAAGAAAGAGATAGCAAATCTTAAAAAGCAGAAGCACATACAGGAGCTCAAGGAACGCACAAAGAGAAACGAAAAAATAGTATCAGCCCTTGAAGAAAAAATTGGCGGTGATATATCAGAAGATATGATAAATCGTTTTGTTGAATTCCAGAAAATGAATTCTGAAAATAATAATTCTGAAATAGAAAAATATCAGAATGAAAATTGCAATACGGACAAAACAGATTCTTATTATTAAGGCGGTGATGTTATGAAAAGAAATAAGAGTCTCGATGGTTACAGAAACAAAATGCTGCAGGTAAGACTGACAGAGGCAGAGAATGCAGCATTTCAGATTTTATACGAGAAAGCAAAGATTGATAATGCTGGGCTGCTGGTGAGTGATTTTATACGCCAGCAGCTTCTTTTTGCAAATGATGATAAGCGATTAAAAGAAATATTTAATGAAATTAGAAAAATGCGTACAGAGTTACATCAGGCACAGATGTCTCTAAGACAGTTAGAGGACAGAGCTTCAAGAGAATATTTTAATGAGGTAATTAATGACATTGAATATAAGATTGATAATCTGAAAAAAGAAATGGAGATGATGACTAATGGCAACAACAATTCTAAAGAATCTGAAAGAAGCGAAGAATAGAAAACCATCAGCGCATTTACATAATGCGATTAATTACATAATGAATCCTGAAAAAACTGAAAAAGGTTTGTGGATTAGCAGCAACTGCGGAATTACATCGCAGGAGATATATGATGCAATGATGACAACCAAGAATGAATTTAACAAAACCTGGGGAAGGCAGGGTTATCATTTTGTTATATCATTTAAGCCAGGTGAAGTTGATGAGCGGACATGTTTTAATGTAGCAAAAGAATTTTGTGAAAAATATCTGGGTGACGGATATGAATATGTCTTTGCAGTACACAACGATCACGCACATATGCATGCACATATAGTATTTAATTCCGTTGGCAGATATGATGGTAGCAAGTATAGATATGTGAATGGAGACTGGGAAAAGTATATACAGCCTGTGACGGATGAGATAACGGAAAAATATGGCTTATCCCGTCTTGAATATGATAAGAGTAATAAGCGTGCCGGACGTTCTTATGCAGAACATAAAGCATTAAAAGCAGATAAATTCACATGGAAAAGTATTATACGTCTTGATATTGATATGGCGGTATCAAGATCTGACAGTATTGAAGAATATTATTCTGAAATGGAACGTATGGGATACAAGATAAGAATAGGACATTCAGAAAAGCATGGCGAATATGCAGCATATCACCACCCTGCAATGAAGGAAGTACAGGGAAGAACTTCCAAGGCGGCCAGAAGAGATTATATCCTGGGCGATAATTATACTATTGCGGAAATAAAAAAAAGAATCCGGCTTAAGAAAAATGGTGATAATCATTATTATATACCGCCGGATAAAATATATGTCGAGCAGACACTGCATACAATAAGTGAGCATAAACAGCAGTCACGTTTTCAAGCCTGCGCTGTAGTAAGATACCAGCACGCAAGACAATATCATTATTTTGATATGCAGTTAAAAGACCAGATACAGGTAAGAAAAGACCTGCTTGCAATAGATAAGCTGCGTGAAGAGTGCAACTATATTCTTGATAATGACATAACAGATATAAGCTGTGTAAAGCAGCGGCTAGAAGAAGTGACCAAAGAGATAGGAGAGATTAAAGCAGCTTCTTATGATGCGGCATTAGCAGACAGCATATATACTTCTGATGAGCTGGAAATCAGGAGAGAATATTATTCTCTGTATGACAGGCTTATGACAGCAGACAGCAGTATGTCTGATGAAGAATATGAACTTCTGTCAGACAGACTGGAAGAGCTTGAAAGCAGCTATGCCGATATACTGTCAGCACCGATAGTTAAAAAGAATCCTTTTATGCAGGACAGGCTTAACGGCTTATATGAAGAAAGAAGGATACTTAAACGCATCGTAAAAGATGAGGAAGTGTATAATGGCGTGACGGAATCCGTCACATTTAAAGATAATATAAAGGATACTTCTAAAAATAAAGACAGAAACATTTAACGGAAAGGTAGATTGTAATTATGGAAGATATTATAATAATAGCAGATGATTCAGAGGATATATCTGATAAAGAAAGTACGGATAATAATTCAAGTATAACAGATAAGAAGCCTGACAGCAGGAAGCTGAGTGATGATGAAATAAAAGAAGCAGAAAATGCTGTAGATTATCTCTGTAAGCTCTATAAGATAACGATCAGCAATGAAACACGAAAAAAATTGACACAATAGAAAACGCAAAATGTATAATTACAGCAATTGCAGCCTTAAGAACAAGCGTAGCTGTGAACGAAGCTGCGGCGGCAGAGGATTTGCCAGAGTCAGTTAGCACAGCAATATTTAACCTGTATACATCGAACGACGAGCTTCATAAGAAAATAAATGAAGCTTCGGATACAGTAAATAATCTTAAGAATTCTAATGACGATATAAGACAGATTTTTGAGACAGAAATAAAAAATTCGTTTGAAAGAGAGAAGCAGGCAACCAATGCACTTATCGAACAATACAGGGTATCCCTTGAAGCAAAGGATAAGACATATACTCTTATAATGCGCAACAATAATGATTTAAAGAAAGAAAATGAAAAATTAAAGGGTGAAGTGAATACTCTTCAGATTGAAAATGACAAGCTTAAGGCAATGAATGCCCTACAAAATCAACAGCCAACAGCCCAGCAGGTTTTTAATAAACAAAACAATGATAATAAAGGTATATCTTTATTTACAAAAATGAAAAATCACAGAAATAAGAGTCAGCAGAATAATCATAATATGGATATTTTCATAAGTGATATTTTATCTAATAATAAATTTACAAAAGAGCAGAAAGATTATCTTATGAGTTGTATAGAATCAGGAGCAGATTATGAATTTGTAAAGAAGATTGCTGTTAGGGAGCTTGATGTTGATATGATGAAAAGGGTGGCAAGATATTACAAAGGTAAATAAAGATGAGATATTTATCTTTTTAAAAAACAAAATATATATTGCAAATGTAAAGAAATATGCTTGCCTTTCCGGCTTCTGGAGCAGGCATATTGGCCACGGACATAGGCTTGTATATGCAGTAGAAGATAATACGATTATATTAATATCATGCAAAGCGCATTATGATGATTAACAAATAATACCATACGATTTTATACAGGGATACATTAATAATAAAATATAAATAGCAAAAAAATACAAAACTGGCACTAGATGGCAGTGATTATATGTGCTATAATAAACTTGCGTGAAAAGGATTTGAGGCAGATGTAACAATCTGTTTCAGGTCCTTTTTTTGTACCCTAAAATTAAAATGTGACGGAATCCGTCACAAATATAAGGAGGACTTATTAATGGTAAAGAAAAATGAAGTAAGACGATTATTTGAGACAGGAGCAGTAAAAGGATATCTTCCGTCTGATATGGCAGCAATGGAAATTCATATTAATAATATGGGCAATTACACTGGAGCAGTATTTATTGACCCAATTAAAAAGGAAACAGGCAAGCCTATGCCAGTGCTTAATCTTGATGCTTTGTATGAAAGTGTAAAAAATTCAGAGGATATTATAGAGGCAGGTGTAAGGTCAGCAGGCATAGTACAGGATTTTCTTAAAAATACATATGTACCTAACATTGACTTTTCAAGGCTGCCTGAACTGATGAAGGATTTTGATAAGATAAGCGACAGATTATATCTTTCAGCAGTATCACCAATATATAATAATGAAAACACAGCAATGTTTGAAGTACAGGGAATGCATTTTGTCCCAAAGCTTCTATTAGCCCAGGAAGGCAGTGACAGCATAGTAGCACCACTTCCTAAAAGTGCAGTTAAAGATATGGGACTGACAGAACAGGAATTTTTTACAAAGGTATCTGCAAACACTAAAAATGTATTGAAACCAGAAATCAGAAACATATCTGATATTTTTAAAGATATACAGCCGGATATCGCTTCAGAAGCTATGGATATGTCAATGCTTGTAGTAACATCAGAAAATAAAATTAAAGGTGCAGCTTCGCTTGTGCTTGATGATACAGTGCTAAGCCAGGTTGCTGCAAGATATAATAATGCTAATTATTTTATAATTCCTTCATCAATAAGCGAAGTAATAGCAATGCCCGTAAATGAATTCACTCCTGAGACAGCGGAAAGTATCGCTATGCTTACCCAGATGGTCGAAGAGGTTAATGATACACAGGTAGCTAATGACGAAATACTGTCATATGATGTATATCATTATGATACACAGAAGCATAAGCTGGATAAAGCTACAGATTATTGTATAAATAAGCAGTTAGATGAAGCACAGAAGGCTCTTCCAAGAGCTGATGAAGAGCTTAATGAACAAATTAATAATAATATAAAGATGTAAAGTGGTACTTTCCAAAAGGGAGTATCACTTTTTATTATGTGACGGAATCCGTCACACTGAAAGGAGTGAGCATACAATGACCATTAACAATAATCAGTATGGAAAAATTATTGAAAGGCTAAGAAGTGAACACGGCATATCACAGGATACGCTTGCAAACATTCTTCTTATCAATACAGATACATTGCAAGCTGTTGAGAAAGGAACAGTGCAGCTGTCAGACAGCCAGTTAAGTATGTGTGCCAATATATTTGATGTCTCAAAATTTGCTTTGAAAAATGGAGAAATAAGACCAAGAATAAAGCGTGCGGAATTACAGTTCAATCTTGATAAGCTGCTTGAACAGTATAATGAAGCAGTTAAAAGCCAGTCATATATGTTAGAGGCAATACAGCAAGCTGCACCGCCAGAAAGATATGAAGCAAAGTATTCTGAATTGCAGGAGTATTACATACAGGGATATTTTGTCTATGATACATTGACTGATGATTTTGTCAGGGATAAAGATAATTTTCCTGTAAAATATGACACTGCAAAAGAAGCATTAGATGCTGCAAGGCGGATGGATGAATTTTACAAAAATGCTACGCTGGATAAAAGTTTGTCAGCGGATAATGAAAATAAAGACGTAAATGTGACGGAATCCGTCACACAGCAGGAAATCGCCTCAACAATAAATAACCTTGAATATGATGACGAGGGGTATCTTCATTTTACAGTTGAAGCTGATGGATACGAACTGGAAGGATTATTCCGGATAAATGATCCACAGAATGGCAAGAGTATGAAGCTTGTAAGCATAGATTATGGCTATTTACACCCTGAAATCTCTAAGCAGTGGAATCAGATAGAAGAGTATTTGAAAAAAGAGGCTGTGCAGCATCTGGAAAGACAGAATGTAGAAAACAATATAAATGAAGATTATGCTGAAACAGCTTTTAAGATGTAGCATTTAGTGACGGAATTCGTCACTTTTTATTATGAATAATTATAAAAATAGTTATATGAAAGGGTGATCATATGAATACAACTGATGGAATGTATGCAGATTTCAGGAAGATCGAGCAGGGAATGAGGCTGTATATGAAGATATCACAGCCTGTTGCATATGCAACATTTAAGCTTATACAGTTCCTTGCAAGAGGTGTCAAAGAGAAATTTTTTGATAAAGATGCCGTTGAAAATTTTTCAAAATTCCTGAAATCAAGTAATGGTGAATACAGTATATACAGAATGCCTTACAAAGCAGAATTATCAAGAGAACAGGCTATAGATAGAGCGAAGAATTATCTTGATAAGGCAGGAATAAAATACTGCGTTATGGATTCGGTAAATGATAAAGATAATGCGCTTCATATAAGCGTTATGAGGAAAGATGAACAGAAATTCAATGTTATGTTCACAGATTATCTTAAAGAGCAGCTCTCGGGTGGAGAGAAAACAGCAGAAGATCTTATTAATCTGACAGATGGAAAGACAACTATAATATCTATTCCGGATGCTTCGCTTGATATAATGAAAAATGCACTTACAGAAGTTAATGTTAATTTTGCTGAGCTTGCTGACCTTGTGCCAGATGATGGAGAAAAGCAGTTAAGAATAGCAAGTGTTGATTTAAACACTGCCAAACAGTGCTATGAAGCCTACAGACATTCCCTGATGAAGAATAAACCGGAAGAAGCAGCTGCTGAAATGAAAGTGTTCAGTGAAGATGATTATATCGATACTGCAAGAGAGACTACAGAACAGTATATGCATAATGCAATGTCAGATGAAATGAAAGAAAGATTTAAGCAGTATGAAGGACTTGATGCGGCCGAGATGGAAAAAGAAATAATGAAATGGGACTGCGTTATAAAGGATTCCAAAGGATTTGAATGTCAGGCTTTAAGAGCAAATATGGCATATTCCGAGCTGTCAATTGACAAAGCGACACTTGTAGATGGGAATTCCATCAACAGCCAGCTCGCAAGAAAATTTCCTAACTACTTTTTTGCTACAATACCTGGAACGTCAGGAAAACAGATAGTTATGCTTCCTAAAAATCAGGTGTTTGAGGTAGATGGTGAAGCTAAAGACAGATATATTGCATTTGTCAATAATCAGAAAAAAGTCCGCATATACAATGTTGATGGTAGCAAACTGGATTTCGATATTGGTGAAACTTACCCGACAGGTAAAGATCTGTTTAAAAAGTTCGATACACACAAAAAAAATAGTATGTATAAAGATGCGACAAAGTCTGCTGTGCAGGAATTTGAATATATAGTTCCTAAACCAGCACCAGTTAAGTAATCAACAATGAAAATATAAAGTTAGGAGCATACTTATGAATAAATGTATTTTCACAGGAAGATTGGTTAATGATCCTGAAATGAGTTTTTACGAAAAAGAAGGTCAGACTCAAAGTATTGCTAAATATAGATTAGCAATTAATAAAAGTAATTATGAAGAAGCAGATTTTATATCAGTAACATCTTTTGGCAGCAATGCGTTATTTGCTGAAAAATACCTTAAAATGGGAATGAAAATTATTCTTTGCGCCCACGTTGTTACAGGCAGCTATATAAACAAAAATGGACAAAAGATTTATACTGTGGATTTTATCGCTGAATCTCAGGAATTTACAGAGTCTAAAAATACTGTAGAAGAAAGGCAAAAGGCAAACATTAATCAGGAGGAGCCTCCATTTAAATAATTATAAATACAAAATTAAAATGTTATATGACATAATTAAATTATTATTATAAGAATGTGACGGATTCCGTCACATAAGACAGGACAGATACCATATAGTGTCTGTCCTTTTATAATGTGGGATATTAATAAAATCATAAGCCCGGGATTATTTGGAAAGTATTCAGAAAGGAGTATTGCTTGAAATGGATAAGGAAATAGAATTAAAGGATTTGAAAAACCTGATAAACAATATGAAAGATACAGCAATCATAACCGTTGATTTAAGAGCATTAATATCAGATGAAAATGTGACGGAATCCGTCACACAAAAAAGAGGTGACAATAATGGCAGAGATTAATCATTATTTTTCAGATGAAGAGGCTTTTCAGCTTGATACTGTAGCAGTAAGACTTGTAAAGACCAGAGAGCCACTGACATCAGATGAGCCGCTTACATCGCCAGAAGCAGTTGTAAGGGCACTTGCACAGGAAATGTCATTTTATGACAGGGAAGTAATAGGTGTAATTAATTTCGACACAAAGATGAGACCCATAAATGTGAATTTTGTATCAGCAGGAACACTTAATTCATCATTAGCCCACCCAAGGGAAATTATAAAATCAGCAATACTGTCAAACGCAGCTTCTATGATGATGATACATAACCATCCAAGCCAGGATATTGCGCCCAGCAGGGAAGATATCGAGATAACTGGCAGAATGGCACAGATATGCGGACTTATGAATATTCCTCTGCTAGATCATATAATTGTTGGCAATTATGAAAAAGATTATTTCAGCTTTGCAGATGAGAATATGATGCCCAAACCAGAATTTAGAAGCGGATATCAGGATATGGATTTTACAAAGGTTGCAGAAGTATCTATAAGTGAAAAAAAGCGTGAATATAAAAATAAAGATACTAAAAATAATGTAAATGAGATAACAAAAAAGCTTTCTGAGGGTGTGAAGGAAATATTCGAAGGCGACAATTACAAGAAGTATCTAAATACTATGTCCAAGTTCCATAACTACAGCACGAATAATACTATACTTATAGCAAGACAGAATCCGGAAGCTACCCTTGTGGCAGGTTTTAAATCATGGGAAAATAATTTTAACAGACACGTCAAAAAAGATGAAAAGGGAATAAAAATAATTGCACCATCTCCATATAAGAAAAAAGTGATGGTGGAAAAGGTTGATCCTGTATCAATGGAAATTAAGCTTGATATGAATGGCAATCCAGTAAAAGAGGAAACAGAAATAAAGATGACAGCATATAGAATAGTATCAGTGTTTGATGTAAGCCAGACAGAAGGAGAGCCACTTCCACAGATAGCTGTAGAACTGGCGGATAATGTAAATGAATATGAAGCATTTATGCAGGCAATCAGACAGAGTACATCAATACCGATAGAATTTGAGGATATATCAAATTCGGCTGCAAAGGGGTATTTTGATAATGCTGCACAGAAAATTGTAATCAGAAAGGGAATGAGTGAGAGCCAGAGTGTTAAAACGGCTATACATGAACTTGCACATTCAATATTGCACAATACTGATACAAATGCTGAGGGAGCAGGTAAAGACAGGCAGACTAAAGAGGTAGAAGCTGAAAGTGTTGCTTATACAGTATGCAGTCATTTTGGAATAGATACGTCAGATTATTCTTTTGGATATATAGCTGGCTGGAGTTCTGGAAGAGAAGTCGATGAACTAAAGCAGTCATTAGAGACAATACAGACAACAGCCTCTGGAATAATTAATGATATAGAGTATTTAATGCCACAGCTAAAAAAAGATGTAAAGCCTGATAAAAATGTGACGGAATCCGTCACGCAGGAAGATAAAAAAGCCGAACATAGTGATGATATGACAGTCAAGGAAGCTATAGAAAGCAGGAAGCATACATACTATGGTGCATATGCAGATATAGGAACTGTACTTGATAACTTCACAACAGATGAATTAATAGAACATCTTAAAAATAATGAACTGGGTGGAGAAAGTTCATTAAGAAATTATGTTGAAAGCCAGATAACAAGTGCGCAGATTAACAGGGAACGTTATCAGTCAGAAAATGAAAATGTGACGGAATCCGTCACACCTGATAATGAAGAGCTGGAAGTAGAAGCAGCAGAAATGAGAATGTAAAACTTAAAAGAAAGGGGTAAATAGTCAATGTTAAAAAATAGAAAGATATCTTATAAGGTATATCTTATCTTGCTTGCTGTTGTTATGTTATTCAGTCTGTTTTTTGCCGGAATATTCAGTTATGAAGATACTAATATATTTAATATTCCGGATAAATTGACAGAACTAGCTGGACATTTCTGGCAGTTTAATAGATATTTCAATGCATACACAATTCAGTGTCTCGGCTGGGGATTTCTTGTCTGGATTTTTTTATGTTATGTAATAATGGACAAAATGCGTAACTGGCAGTCCCATATCGCTTATGGTTCTGAAGACTGGGGCGATGCCGAAGATGTAACAAAAAGACGAGCTAATAAAGATGAAAGCTGTAACAGAATTATATCTAAGAATTTAAGAATAGATACACAGGGTGCTGGTAAGGCTTCAAACAATAATATGGTAGTGGTAGCTTCATCAGGAAAATTCAAAACAACATCGGTAGTCGTACCCAATCTTTTAGCTGGTGGTGCAAATAAGATTGTGCTTGACGTAAAAGGTGAACTGATGCGTAATTATGGATTATATCTGAAAGAAAAAGGATATACGATAAGATGTCTTAATCTTAAATATCCTGAGCAGTCAGACAGATATAATCCATTTGCATATATTCAGACAGAAGAAGATATTATCAAGCTGATTGCAAACATTCAGAAATCACTTACACCACCAGATGCAATGAAAGGCGAACCATTTTGGGACGAGGGCGTTGCATTATATCTGCAGGCGGTATTTTACTACGAGTGGTGGTATGCAAAGAAAGAGGGAAGAACAGGAACATTTAATAATGTATTGAAATTAGTTAATGATGAGACGAAAAAGGATACTTCTAGACCAGTAGAAAAAGGCAAACAGCCACCTACATTATTACAGATAAAAATGGACAAATTGGCAGATGAAGACAGTCCTGACAATCCTGCTGTAAGAGATTATAGAAAATTAAAAGATGGCGCAGCTGAAACAGTTCGTTCGATTATAATTATAACAAATGCAAAGTTGAAATTATGCGAAACAAAGGCACTTAAACGTATATTTGAAGATGATGACATGCATCTGACAGAGTTTGGCACAGGTGTAGGTGGTACATTAGACAATCCTAATAAGAATAAAATGATAACATTCTTATGCGTAGATGATTCAGACCAGTCATATAATTTTGTATGCTCAATGCTTTATTCACAAGCATTAACTATACTCATGAGAATGGCAGATAATAATCTGGGTGGTTCATTGCCAATACCATTAGAATTATGGCTTGATGAATTTTACGCAGGAGCAAGGCCAGCTGACTGTGCACAGCTCATGGGCGTTATCAGATCGCGAAATATAAGTATGATACCAATATTGCAATCTGTAAGTCAGCTAAAAGATCTGTACCAGGGTGAAAAGGCAGAGATTATACACGATAACTGCCCTGTATTCTGGTTTGGCGGCTGCGGACAGGGCGCTATAGAAACACAGAAAGCTATATCAGAATTGCTTGGTAAAGCAACGGTAGACATTGCTTCTGATGGTAGCAATGGCAATAATAAAAGCACCAATTACCAAAAGACAGGCAGGGAGCTTATGACTCCAGCAGAAATCAAAAATATGGATAAGCATTACTGCATAGTCTTTCTTGAAGATGAACGACCAATATATGACAGGAAGTCACTTCCTTGGGAGGATAATCCTTTATATAAGCAGGCAATGCAGCTTAATGAAGAATCGGGTGTGGGAGGTTATATTGTAGAACCTAAGTCGATGGTAGACCCACATACAGGCGAGTATGTAACAATACAGAATTCCATAAATATAGAAGAAACTGATGAACTTCCTGAAGGAGTAACACCTATAGATATTTATGATGATAAATTCCTTCATATGAATTTTGCTTCAAAAGAACCTTCTGATGATGAAGTGAATAAGGAACTGAAACGTTTATATGCACTTAAAAAGAGCCTTACACAAAAAGAAAATAAAAGAAAAGCCACAGAAAAAAGCAGGAAAGCTGTTTCATCAGACGTGACGGATTCCGTCACAAATGATAAAAGGAATATCAGGACAGATAAGATGGATAGCAGCATATCAGATAATGTGCCAGCCAGTATTGAAGATGGAATTATGCAGTATTTTGGTACTATGGATAGCGGACAGCGCAAGTTAATCCAGATGGCCATAGAAAATAATATGCCGGAATTACTAATAAGGAAAATGTTCGTAATGCAGTATGATACAATGAAACAGTTTTATGATTCATATTTCAACTGATTATATAAGATGATATGTATTATATGAATATAGATATATAATCAATATTATGTAGTTATACATAGCAGTTATCACTGTTATATATTAGTGATAACTGCTGTTTTTTTAGATTATATGTATTATGATATATGCGTATTAAATAATACATATATTGACACAAACCGACAACTGTAATAATATGAATTATATAAAATTTACATATTATATTTATAACCATCATAAAAAGAGGGGTGATATTATGAAGGGTTATAGCCAGTTGAATTATCGGAAACGCATTCATCTTGAAACAATGTTTAGTCTCAAATTATCTAAATTTGAGATTGCTGCCAAAATGAATATCTGTTTAAAAACTGTATATAATGAATGGAATAAAGGCAGATATTTACATACTAATTCAGACTTGACAACTGAGTGGAGATATTCTGCGGATAAAGCGCAGGGCATTACAGATAAAAATGTATCTAACAGAGGGACTATGCCAAAGCTTCTTAAAGACAGGAGGCTTGCAAAAGAAATAGAAAATAATATATGTAATAACGGCTACAGCGTTGAAGTAACTGTTAATGTTATGAAGCAGTCAGGCAGAATGTATAAATATGAACAGTCTGTGTGTACAAGGACAGTTTACAATGCCATAGATAAAGGATATTTTACACACATAACTAATAAAGACCTGCCAATCAGACGCAATAAAAAATTGCACAAGAAAAATGCTGTAAGAGTACAGAAAAGAGACATCGCAGGTATGAGCATAGAGGACAGACCTGAAGATATCCTGACAAGAGAGGAGTTCGGTCACTGGGAAATGGATTCCGTTATTGGCTCAAGAGGAAAGTCTAAAAATACATTACTTACTCTTTTTGAGCGAAAGACAAGACAGCCTATAATCTATAAGCAGTCAGATAAGTCATCTGCAAGTGTAGTTGAAGCACTTGATGATTTAGAGAAAAAATTGGGAGATAAATTTTATTTGATATTCAAAACTATTACCGTTGATAACGGAACTGAATTCGCTGACTGTGAAGGAATAGAACGCAGCTGCAGATACCCTGGGAAGAAAAGAACCCAGGTGTATTACTGTCATCCTTACTGTAGTAGTGAGAGAGGTTCTAATGAAAATGGTAATAGAATGATAAGAAGGAAGATTCCCAAAGGTACAAACTTTGATAATATGTCCAAGAAAGAAATAGCTCAGGTACAAAAATGGCTGGAAAATTATCCACGCCGTATGTTTGGCTATAAATCCTCAAAGCAATTATATATGGAAGAAATGAAGCTGTTAATCTGAATATATGCAATTTAATATTTTTTTAAAAGACTGACAAATGCCAGTCTTTTTGTGATGCTAAAATCTTCTAAATATGCGAAAAACAGGCAATTATCCCAGTAAAACATATATAGTAATAATATGCTAAAATATTGTAAAAAAGTTGTAAAAAAAGCTTGACATTCACATACATAAGAAAAGTATAATATATTGTATTGCAGCGACAGTGATTATTTTCTTTGCAGCTGATATTATTACCAATATATTTTCTGAATATATGTATGGTTCTATTTCGGGCATAGAGCAGACTATCTATAAGACATCAAAGAGAATATCAGGCAAGGGTTCTGATGTTAAGATTAATGGGGAGATAAGTTCAGGCAATAATTACCAGTCTGGAATTACCCAGATGACAGTTACGGTAAGTAAAATGCCAACAGAGGATTTATATCTTTACGGTTTCAGAGGTGGCGAATATAAGGGCGGAAGCTGGGATTCAACTGATGATGATACTATATGTAAGAATATAGACAGAACTGAATTTAAGAAAGAAACGATATCACAGCCTGTTTACGCATCAACATATTTTAAAAAGATGTATTATTATATTAATATATATATGAGGAACAGCGGAATTGTTGCGACCTCTAACAATAATAAAATAAACAGAAAATTAGATGTTAAATATGTTAATGATAATTATAAACAGACAATAGAGCCTTATTACAATAGTGGTTCTAAGAATTTCAGCAAAGGTGATGACGGAAAGAAAACATACAATATTGAATATATTGAACAGGCAGATATGCAGTCTGAATGGAGAGAGAAGAGTAATGAAAAATATAATACAACAGTTCGGGATTATAAAAATGTACAGCAGTTGTATAAGGCAGCTATGACTCCAATCTATTCTGCTGTATCCAAAAGTTTGGTTCCAAGGCTGACTTCATATGTTCAGGCTAATCCATTAACATCACTAAGTGATAAGACTACATTTATTATGTATACACTGCTAAGCAATACAAGATATACAAGAACTCCGGGGGTAATGTTGGGATCATCAGATATTGCGGAGGATTTTCTGTTTAATGCACAGAGGGGTTACTGCGTTCATTATGCAACGGTGGCTACAATTATGTACAGGCTGTACGGAGTTCCAGCAAGATATGTATGTGGTTACAGATTAAGTGCCGAGGACTTCAAGGAAACTGATCAGTCAACTTATGTTGCAGAGGTTTCTGATAAAAAAATGCACGCGTGGACGGAAATATTTATTGATAATTATGGATGGGTTCCTGTAGATGTTACGCCAGCAAGTGATGGAAGCTGTGCAGTTTCATATCCGGGTTATGATATTAATACATTTAACAATGTTATGAGTGAACACGGCTGGACACTCGATAAAGCGAGCATTAGCGGTGATAGCAGTGAAGATGTAACTTATGTAAGTACAAGAAGCGGAGCTGTTAAGGTGGCATTAAAAAAAGGCTTTAAAGTGGCTGTAGTGGTTGTTAAATATATAGCAATACTGACTCTTGTTATATTAATTGTCTTGCTGCCATTATGGATTAAGTTATACAGGGTAAGCAGGCTCAGGAAAATTCAGTCTTTAAGTTCGTGTGATATATATGAAAGATTAATGGAAATGCTGCATTTTGCGGGAGATTTCACCGGATATAACGGGACAGAGGAAGATTTTGCTTATAAGCTTTCGGCACGTTATGGCAATATTACATACGAAGAAGCAAAAAATGTATACGATAGTATTATGTATATACGTTTTGCTGATACAGATAAAGGCAGGTCATATTATAAGAAGAATGTATTGGTCTTATACAGAAAAGCGGCGGAAGAAATTTATAAGGAATTAAAGAAGAAAAAAAGAATAGTATTCAAATATATACATTGTTATATCTGACTTTAATATTGACGAATAATTTCTTTCGCATTATTATATGTTATATATAACAATGGAGGAAAAATATATGATGTTAGCTCTTATAACAGCAAAACAGGTTATTGTATTATTTATATTAATATTTTCTGGATTTATATGTGTTAAGACAGGTGCAGTAAAGATAGAGGGAAGGAAAGCATTTTCTGATCTTCTGGTATATTTTGTTGTGCCTTGTATGATAATTAATTCTTATCTGACAGAATTTGATGACAATATTTTTAAGAATATATTGTACGCATTGGGATTAAGCATACTGCTTTTAGTTGTTGGATTTGCCATAACATTTTTATTATCTTTTAAGTTAAAGGGAGATAATGTGCCTATCGTAAGATTTGGCTGTATGTTTTCTAATGCAGCATATATGGGATTTCCTCTGATACAGGCTCTATTTGGAAGTGAGGGACTTATATATGCAAGTGCCTTTGTGACAGCATTCAATATTTTTTTATGGACACTTGGATATTCAATTGTAAGCAGAACCTTTGATTTAAAAGCAATTGTTAAAAAGATATTCACAACACCAGCTATAATATCAGTGTTTATTGGACTTTTAATATTTATTGCAGGAATTCCGCTTCCAGATATTATAAGTCAGCCAATAAGTTATGCGGCGGCTATTAACACGCCATTATCTATGTTTATTACAGGTATGATAATTGCGGCAAGCCCAATAAAGAATATGTTTAATAATAAGCTTGTATATTTTGCAATTATTGTCAGAATGTTCATTATACCTGTAGTGTGCATAGTTATTTTTAAAATATTTAATATCAGCGGAATGGTTGCTGATGTTGTAATTATTCTTGAGGCGTGTCCTTGTGCATCAATATCTTCTGTATTTGCGGTGCAATTCGGATATGATGAGGATGTTGCGGCGGCTATGGTGGTGCTTACTACATTTATAAGCATAATAACACTGCCGGCGGTGGCACTTATTATAACTACATTAATATAATGATACCAGGGGCAAAAGGATTAAAACTATGTGAGTTTGCTCATATTTTGGGGCTTTTGCCACAACATCATATAATTAATATGTGTTAAATTTTAATTAAACATTGTATTAACTTGGGGATAGCCATTTATTTTTTGTTAAATGTATGCTATTATACACAAGTATTTTATGATTATGAGAGTATAATAGAGGTTATTTATGAAGATACTATTTGTTTCGCTTGGCTGCGATAAGAATCTTGTTGATACTGAGAATATGCTTGGTATCTTAAAGAATAAGGGATTTGAGTTCACTGATGATGAATGGGAAGCTGATATTATAGCAATTAATACCTGCTGTTTTATAGGTGATGCCAAGCAGGAAAGTATTAATACAATACTTGAGATGGCAGAACATAAGAAAGATGCCAGATGTAAGGTGCTTGTAGTTGCAGGCTGTCTTGCACACAGATATCAGGATGAGATTATTAAGGAAATTCCGGAAGTAGATGCATTTGTTGGAACATCTTCTTATGATAAGATTGCTGATATGATTAATTCTGTACTTGAAGAAAAGGGCATATCTAATTTTGTTGAAGATGCGAACAGAATGCCAATGGTTGAAGCTGATAGAATTGTGACAACCCCGGGTTATTATGAGTATTTAAAGATTGCAGAGGGTTGTGATAAGCACTGTACTTACTGTGTAATACCTAAGGTAAGGGGGAATTTTAGAAGCTTTCCTATTGAGTATCTTGTTAATCAGACTAAGAAGCTCGTTGAGGGTGGCGTTAAAGAGATTATACTTGTTGCACAGGAAACAACTCTTTATGGAGTTGATTTATATGGAAAGAAGTCGCTTCCTAAGCTTTTACACGAGCTTGGATTAATAGAAGGACTTGAATGGATAAGAATTCTTTACTGTTATCCGGAAGAGATTAATGATGAGCTTATAGAAGCTATTAAAAATGAGCCGAAGGTCTGTCATTATCTTGATATGCCTATACAGCACGCAAGCGACAATATTCTTAAGCGTATGGGTAGAAGAACTTCAAAGCAGGAGCTTACAGATATAGTTGCAAAGCTTAGAAGGGAGATTCCCGATATTGCATTAAGAACTACACTTATTACAGGATTTCCAGGTGAGACAGATGTGGATCACGAGGAAGTTATGCAGTTCATAGATGAGTGTGAGTTTGACAGATTAGGTGTATTTACATATTCAAGAGAAGAGGATACTGTAGCCGCACAGATGCCTGACCAGATTGATGAAGAGATTAAGGAAAAATACAGAGATGAGTTAATGCAGTTACAGCAGGAAATATCAGCAGACAGGTCAGCCGCTATGATTGGACGAATTGTGAGAGTTATGATTGAAGGCTTTATACCAGAAGATAATACATATGTTGGACGTTCATACAAAGATGCACCTAATGTTGATGGTCTTGTATTTGTTGAATGTGACAGAGAGCTTATGTCAGGTGATTTCATTGATGTTAAGATTACAGGCTCAACCGAATATGATCTTATTGGAACTATTGTTGAATAATTAACATCACAGATATTAATATGCACAATGCAGTAAGATTATATGCAGAAGTGTAGGAATGGAGAGTATTATGAATTTACCTAACAAATTAACAATTTTAAGAATGATTATGATTCCTGTATTTCTTGTTGTATTATATATACCGGGATTGGGAATGGCTGGAAATATAGCAGCTGCGGCAATATTTATACTTGCAAGCATTACAGATTTTCTTGATGGAAAGATTGCAAGAAAGTATAACCTTGTAACTAACTTTGGAAAGTTTATGGATCCACTTGCTGATAAGCTTTTAGTGTGTTCGGCACTTATTGCACTTGTGGACTTTGATAAAGTTGCTGCCTGGATTGTAATAATTATTATTGCAAGAGAATTTATAATAAGTGGTTTCAGGCTTATCGCGGCTGACAATGGTGTTGTTATTGCAGCGAGCTACTGGGGCAAGTTTAAGACAACTTTCCAGATGATAATGATAATTCTTCTTATATTAGACCTGAATTATCCATTTAGCGGGGTTGTTAATATGGTAGTCACATATATTGCCCTTATACTTACGGTTGTTTCACTTATTGATTATATTGTAAAGAATTATAAAATCTTTATAGAGGGTTCTAATAACTAGTTGATATTGATAAGCTGTTTTATGAAAAATTGATAAAGACAGATTAATTAATAAACTGAGGTGATTGTTAATTGCTGATTGATATGGAATAGCTATTCGATGTTTTTACGTGTTAAATGTTTATGTTTAATATTTGCAGATGATGGTTCGGGTGTATTGTGCATCCGAACCATTGTTGAATTATGAAGGGATTAATAAAAGGAGTCGAAACGAAATATGAAATTAGAGGAAGAAGTTGTTAAGAAATTAAAAGAGTGCAACTGCCTGCTGACAACTGCTGAGTCCTGCACAGGCGGTATGGTTGCATCTTCAATTGTAAATGTAAGCGGTGCATCAGAAATATTTCACGAAGGCTATATTACTTATTGCGATGAAGCTAAGCACAAAATACTTGGTGTCAGCAATGATACACTGCAACGATATAAAGCGGTGAGCAGTAATACAGCCTGTGAAATGGCAGACGGAGCATTAAAAGCCGCCAATGCGGATATAGCTGTATCAGTGACAGGCGTTGCAGGTCCGTCTATGGAAGACGATAAACCTGTAGGTCTTGTATATATTGGAATAGCACATAATTGCAGGAGCTATGCTAAAGAATTCAACTTTACAGGTGACAGGGAGACTGTACGTAAAAAAGCCTGTGAGGAAGCTCTGAATATGATATTGAAAGAATTGTCGCAGGTATAGGCTTGCAGGATATGATTGAAGTATAATTTGATATTATATTTAATATGATTTGAAGTACGATTTAAGATTATATTTAATATGATTTGAAGTGCGATTTAAAATAATATTTAATCTGTAATTTGAAATGATATAAATGTTATTATATCAATGAAAATATATTGATAAAATACTATTTATATCTTTACATAAAGGACGATATATGATAGGATATATGTATCCAATATGTTACATAGTAATAATAATTAAGACTTGGTCTAAGACTGCAATTATAATTTGAATTAGGTTGAATTGATTTGGATTAAGCTGAATTAGGTTGTAATTAGATTTTAAGTTAAGTTGACATTATATAATTGGCCTGGATTATGATTAACGTTTTGCAACGCTGTAATGTACTGGCTGGTATAGATTTCAGGTGAATATATACAGTGTTTAATTAAATTTACTATTTTTACAGAATGAATGTTCGAAAAGCTATTGACAAATGACACAGTATATAATATTATCATTAAAGACGAACGAATGTTCATTGATATGGAGGTATTTATAATTGGTTAATAATGAAGATAAGATGAAAGCACTTGATGCTGCGATTTCTAATATTGAGAAACAGTTTGGTAAGGGTTCTGTAATGAAGCTTGGTGATTCAGCTACTAATATGAATGTTGAATGTATTCCGACAGGTTCATTAAGCCTTGATATAGCACTTGGTTTAGGTGGAGTGCCTAAGGGAAGAGTTGTTGAGATATATGGTCCTGAATCATCAGGTAAGACAACAGTAGCACTTCATATGGTTGCAGAAGTTCAGAAGCGTGGCGGTATAGCTGGATTTATAGATGCAGAGCACGCACTTGACCCTGTATATGCTAAGAATATAGGTGTAGATATTGATAATTTATATATATCACAGCCCGACAGTGGTGAGCAGGCACTTGAGATATGTGAGACAATGGTAAGATCTGGTGCTATTGATATCGTTATTGTCGATTCAGTAGCTGCACTTGTACCTAAGGCTGAGATTGATGGTGATATGGGTGATTCACATGTAGGTTTACAGGCAAGACTTATGTCACAGGCTTTAAGAAAGCTTACTCCTGTTGTAAGTAAGAATAATTGTGTTGTTATATTTATCAACCAGTTAAGAGAGAAAGTTGGAGTTATGTTCGGTAACCCAGAGACAACCACAGGTGGACGTGCACTTAAGTTCTATGCGTCTGTAAGACTAGATGTCCGTAAGATAGAGACATTAAAGTCTGGTGGAGAAGTTATTGGTAACCGTACAAGGGTTAAGATAGTTAAGAACAAGGTTGCACCTCCATTCAGGGAAGCGGAATTTGACATAATGTTTGGTAAAGGAATATCAACAGAGGGCGATTTAATTGATTTAGCTTCTAATGTGGGAATTGTACAGAAGAGTGGAGCTTGGTTTTCATATAATGGAGAGAAGATTGGACAGGGTAGAGAGAATGCTAAGCAGTTTCTTCTTAACAATCCGGAATTAAAGGATGAGATAGATAAGAAAGTTCGTGCCCATTATGGAATAGGTGAAGAAGCTGATACGGCAGAAGCAGAAGATACTAAAGCTAAGTCTAAGAAAAAGACTGGCGAGAAAGAGGCGGAAGAAGTAAATGTATAATGATGAAGTTTCTTCAGATATACAATATTTAGTCACTTCGATTGTCGATGTTAATAAACAACGCAGGAGAGTATTTGTTAATTACGAACCTGCGTTCGTTTTATATAACTCAGAGATAAGAAAGTATCAGATTAAAGTGGACAGTGTTATTATGTCCGATATTTACAATGAGATAATAACTATACTTACTAAAAGAGCTAAGATAAGGGCGATGGCTCTGCTTAAGAGCCACGATTATACAGAAGGCAGGCTAAGGGAGAAGCTACAGGCTAATGGTTATCCTAAGTGCTGTATTGATGAGACTGTAGCATATATATATTCATATGGTTATATTGATGACAGAAGATTTGCTGATAATTATATAATATCGAGGTCATCTTCTAAATCAAGGCGTGTGATTGAGACATCTTTGTTAAAGCTTGGTGTTTCTGCTGATATTATTAAAGAAGCCTGTGATGAATTTTATTGTGAGGAAGATAATTATGCAAAGGAGATTAATGTAATAATCGGACATATCAATAAAAAGATTAATTCAATTGATATTAAAGATTATAATCAATTACAGAAATTAAAAGCTTCACTTTACAGAAAGGGCTTTAGGCTTGATGATATCAATAAAGCACTTGATATGGTATGTGATACTAATGAGTATTAATAGGCCGGATAATATATGCAAGATAATGATAAGTTAGGTTGATGTAACCTTGACATAATGCCGTTTAGAGTATAATATTAGTATGTTGTATTTTTTGTACAATGAAAACTTAATAAGGAGGTGCTCCTGTGTCATTTATTCCGGCAGTTGTCACATTTTTTGTTACACTTGTGATAGTCGCACCTATTACCTGGGTTGTATCTAGTAAAGCCATCAATAAAAGCAATGATGAAAAGATTGGCAATGCGAACGAAAGAGCCAGAGAAATAATAGATGAAGCGTTGAAAGCGGCTGAGACTAAGAAGAAAGAGGCACTCTTAGAAGTTAAAGAAGAATCTTTAAAGACTAAGAATGAGCTTGAGAAAGAGACTAAGGAAAGACGTGCAGAAATTCAGAAGTACGAGAAGAGAGTCCTTTCTAAAGAAGAAACTCTTGACAGAAAGATTGAAGCAGTAGAGAAGCGTGACTTAGGTATTACCAGAAAAGAAGAAGAACTTGGTAAACAAAGACAGAAGGTTGACGAACTTGAAAAGAAAAGACAGCAGGAACTTGAAAGAATCTCTGGATTAACCTCCGAACAGGCAAAAGAATATCTATTAAAAACTGTTGAAGATGAAGTTAAACATGATACTGCTGTAATGGTTAAGACATTAGAAAGCAGGGCAAAAGAGGAAGCAGATAAAAAGGCAAAGGAATTAGTGGTTAATGCAATTCAAAGATGTGCCGCTGACCACGTTGCCGAGACAACTATATCAGTTGTACAGCTTCCTAATGATGAAATGAAAGGCCGCATTATTGGTAGAGAGGGTCGTAATATAAGAACTCTTGAAACACTTACTGGTGTAGAACTTATAATTGATGATACACCTGAGGCTGTAGTTTTATCAGGCTTTGATCCAATTAGAAGGGAGATTGCAAGAATCGCTCTTGAGAAGCTTATTCTTGATGGAAGGATTCATCCAGCAAGAATTGAGGAGATGGTTGAAAAAGCCCAGAAAGAAGTTGAAACATTAATTAAAGAAGAAGGTGAAGCTGCAACCCTTGAGGTTGGTGTCCATGGAATTCATCCTGAATTGGTTCGCTTACTTGGTAAGTTAAGATACAGAACCAGTTATGGTCAGAATGTATTAAAACATTCAATTGAAGTAGCTCAGATTACAGGATTGTTAGCCAGCGAATTAGGTCTTGATGTAAAGATGGCAAAGAGAGCTGGTTTATTACATGATATAGGTAAAGCTGTCGACCATGAAATGGAAGGCTCACATATTCAGTTGGGTGTTGACCTCTGTAGAAGATACAAGGAATCAGCACTTGTTATTAATGCGGTAGAAGCTCATCATGGTGACGTTGAACCAGAAAGTTTAATAGCCTGTCTTGTACAAGCTGCTGATACAATCTCAGCCGCAAGACCTGGTGCTAGAAGAGAGACGTTAGAAACTTACACAAACAGATTAAAACAATTAGAAGATATTACCAACTCATATAAGGGAGTTGAGAAGTCTTTTGCTATTCAGGCAGGTAGAGAGGTTCGAGTAATGGTTGTTCCTGAAGTGATTAGTGATTCAGATATGGTATTACTTGCAAGGGATATTTCTAAACAGATTGAAAATCAGATGGAATATCCAGGACAGATTAAAGTTAGTATTGTAAGAGAATCAAGAGCTGTTGATTACGCTAAGTAATTACGAACATATTTAAAGAACCAGAGAAGCTACCAAGAATTCAAAATTCTTGGCAGCTTCTTTTTTTATGTTTTGTATTAGTATTTACTATAATATTTCGTCTTATACTATTGTGTAGCCTTTTATTGATGTCAAATTGGTGAATAGACTAAATTACCTTTTGATTTTAAGTGTTAATATGCCAAAATTAAACATATGGCAGTTATATACAATAATTATTACAATGCTTATTGAAATGTAATTCTTAGTATAAAATTCAAAGGCTGACTTAATAATATTAAGCTAACACTTAATTTTATTAATAAAATTCTTAAAAATGTCTAATTAATTAATATTTTTAATCAAAATTCATAAATATAATGTGAAAACTATTGCTAAAAAATCATCTTCATAGTATAGTATTTAAGACCTTTTAATTATGAAATGGAGGATTAATATGCAGTACAACGAAATGAGCAAAGAACAGTTATTACAGTTAAAGGCTGAACTTGATGAAAGATACAAGGAAGCAAAGGCTAAGGGACTTAACCTTAATATGTCAAGAGGTAAGCCATCAGCAACGCAGCTTAATGTAACAATGGATATGCTTGATGTAATCAATAGTTCATCTGACTTAAAGTCAGAGGACGGAACAGATTGTAGAAATTATGGTGTTCTTGATGGAATTCCTGAAGCTAAGAAGCTTATGGCAGATATGATGGGAACAACACCTGAACACGTTATTATATATGGTAATGCAAGTCTTAATATTATGTATGATCAGGTATCAAGAGCGTATACACACGGTATTCTTGGAAATACACCTTGGTGCAAGCTTGATAAAGTAAAGTGGCTCTGTCCAGTTCCAGGCTATGACAGACATTTTGCTATAACAGAAAGATTTGGGATTGAAATGATTAATATTCCAATGTCTGTTGATGGACCTGATATGGATATGATAGAGAAGCTTGTAAGCGAAGATGAGTCTATTAAGGGTATCTGGTGTGTACCTAAGTATTCAAATCCTCAAGGCTACACATACTCAGATGAGACAGTAAAGAGAATGGCAGCATTAAAGCCAGCAGCTAAGGACTTTAGAATATTCTGGGATAATGCATATGTTATTCATCATCTTTATGATGACAAGCAGGATGAAATCCTTGATATTATTTCTGAATGTGAGAAAGCTGGAAATCCAGACATGGTATTTGAATTTGCCTCTACATCTAAGGTTACATTCCCAGGTTCAGGTGTGGCAGCACTTGCAACATCAAAGGATAATGTAGCTGATATTAAGAAGCAGATGACAATTCAGACAATTGGTCACGATAAGATTAACCAGTTAAGACACGTAAGATATTTCAAGAATGTTGCAGGTCTTAAGGAACATATGAAGAAGCACGCTGAATTTATGCGTCCAAAGTTTGAAGCTACTTTAAAGGTGCTTGAAGATGAACTTACAGGTCTTGGAATTGGTACTTGGTCAGAGCCAAGAGGAGGATACTTCATATCATTTGATGCTATGGAAGGCTGCGCTAAGGCAATAGTTGCAAAGTGTAAAGAAGCAGGTGTTATCCTTACAAACGCAGGTGCTACATTCCCTTATGGAAAAGATCCTAAGGACAGCAATATAAGAATTGCACCATCTTTCCCTACACCAGAGGAAATGTCTGAAGCAGCAGAATTATTTGTATTATGTACAAAATTAGTAAGTGTAGAAAAGCTTCTTGAGCAGAAGTAATTTAATAGAAAAACATTAATAAAATGTTGATAAAAATTAAAACTAAATCCTGAAAGGAGCAGGCAGTATGGCAAAGATAGGCTTTATTGGAATGGGTAATATGGGATATGCTATGCTTAAAGGTGTCCTTAATGTATTTGAACCATCAGATATTATATTTACCTGTCCAGACCTTGATAAATGTAAAAGAATAAGTGATGAAACAGGTGTCAAATATGCTGAGAGCAATGCAGAGTGTGCTAACAATGCCCAGTATATAGTATTAGCAGTTAAGCCACAGGTATATAGTGCTGTAATGAAGAATATAGTTAATGTCATAAGAGAAGACAGCGTTGTTATATCTATAGCACCTGGAATTACAATAGACTCTATTAAGGATAATCTTGGAATTAATACTAAGGTTGTAAGAGCAATGCCTAATACGCCCGCTCTTGTCGGAGAAGGGATGACTGGCGTATCATACAATAAAGATGAATTTTCATTTGAACAGAGAGATGTTATAGACAGATTTTTTAATTCATTTGGAAAGGTTGTCTATGTTGATGAGAAGCTTATGGATGTTATTGTATGTGCAAGCGGAAGTTCACCAGCATATGTATATATGTTTATTGAGGCACTTGCTGATAGTGCTGTCAAATATGGAATTAAGAGAGATGATGCTTATAAATTAGTTGCACAGACAGTTCTTGGTTCAGCTAAGATGGTTCTTGAAACTAACGAGCATCCGGGAGTGTTAAAGGATAAAGTATGCTCACCGGGTGGTACAACAATAGCTGGTGTAGCAGCACTTGAAGAACACAATTTCCGTAATGCTGTCATAAAAGCCACAGATGCATGTTATGATAAGTGTCATAATATTAAATAATAAAAATGAGGATTCAATATGGAACATATAAAAAGAGTTGGCAGAGAGTTGATGTATAAAGGTTCAATGCTTGAATTTTATAAAGATACGATTGTTACACCAGACGGCAAGACAGTGTATTGGGATCATATTGAGCATAAGGGAGCTGCGGCTGTTGTTGCTGTTCGTGATGATGGCAGAATTGTTATGGTAAGGCAGTTTCGTAATTCACCAGATAAGGAAACTCTTGAAATACCAGCAGGAGGAATTAATAAGGGTGAACCTGTTAAGACTGCGGCAATAAGAGAGTTGGAAGAAGAAACAGGGTATAAAGCTGACCCTGATAATGTAAGAAAGCTTATATCTATAATTACGGCAGTTGCTTTCTGCAATGAAAAGGTTGATATATATGTGGCTGATAAGCTTACAAAGTCAGTACAGCAGCTTGACGAAGAAGAATATATTAATGTTGAGTATTATACATTGCAGGAATTAAAAGATATGATTATGAACGGAATAATAGAAGATTCCAAGACAATATCTGCTATACTTGCATATGAGCAGACCTTATAAATGAAGTAAATAAAGTAATTAAAACAATCAAATGATTAAATTCAATAATTAAATTCAATAATCAAAACATATTAAAAGAAATCCTAGCATATAAATAGCCTGACCTGATAAATAAGGAGGCGTTTATATGGCTGGGATTTTTTTAAAACGATACAGATATATGTTGGCGGTTATGGTGGGAGTTATTGCTGGGACACTGATAGCTAATTATGCAATAATAAATATAACGGATAAGGTTGGAGTACTGAATAATGATTTCAGATTATCTATTATTGATATGAAGGTAAATAATGTGGCGTTGTGGCAATATATTTTTAAAACGAGAATAAAAGAATTTACACTTCTCATATTACTGCTTATTACACCTGTTGCAGTTCCGGCAGTATATATAATTTTCGGAATTATTGGAATGAGCGTTGGAATGGTTGTGAGCGTAAGCGTGATGAATATGGGGATAAAAGGAATGTTTGTATACATAGTGATGACATTTCCACATTATATAATATATGCCATTACTATATTCATACTAATATCCATATGGGAAACCAGCAGAGGGTCATATGTGAATATTAATATAAGGAAAATAGCAATGGCATTATTAGTCAGTTTTATATTATTGTTGGCAGGCACGTTGTGCGAAGCCTACGTAAATCCGGGGTGTCTGAAAATGTTACTTGAGCATATCAGCTATTGTGTATAATAACTTTTCAGATTCTTCCCAGCCAAGGCAAGGGTCTGTTATTGATTTGCCATATATACCTTCGCCGACTTTCTGGCAGCCAGGTTCAATATAACTTTCAATCATAACACCTTTAACAAGTTGTTTAACATCATTTGAATGATTGCGGCTGTGAATTACTTCTTTAGTAATTCTTATCTGTTCAGCATACATTTTGCCAGAGTTGCTGTGGTTAGCATCAACGATACAAGCTGGATTGAGTAAATCCTTAGTCTTATACATATTGGCAAGTCTTATTAAATCTTCATAATGGTAGTTAGGAATGTTCTGTCCGTGTTTGTTGACAGCACCTCTTAATATAGTGTGAGCCATAGGATTACCAGGTGTTTCAACCTCCCAGTTTCTGTATATGAAAGACTGCTTTGCCTGAGCAGCGATTACAGAGTTAAGCATAACTGAGAAATCACCGCTTGTAGGGTTCTTCATACCAGCAGGAACGTCCATGCCACTTACAGTAAGTCTGTGCTGCTGGTCTTCAACAGATCTTGCACCAACGGCAACATATGAGAGTACATCAGCAAGGAACCAGTAATTCTCAGGGTATAACATTTCATCGGCTGGCATAAGTTCTGTTTCTTCCATAACTCTTATGTGCATTTTTCTGATAGCAACAAGTCCAGCAAGAAGGTCAGGCTTTTTCTCTGGGTCAGGCTGGTGGAGCATACCTTTATAGCCAGTGCCTGTGGTTCTTGGCTTGTTAGTATATACTCTTGGAATGATTAGTACTTTGTCAGCAATCTTTTCCTGAACTTTTTTAAGTCTTAATGTATAGTCTAATACAGCGTCTTCGTTATCAGCAGAACAAGGTCCGATTATAGCAAGAAATTTATCTGACCTGCCAGTAATTACATCGGCAATTTCTTTATCTCTTTCTTTCTTTAATTCGGCAACCCTTTCAGGAACTGGAAAATCACGCTTGATATCCGTTGGTGTAGGAAGCTTTCGTATAAATTCAAAACTCATTATTATATCTCCTTGTATTATATTAATAATCGCAGGCAATAACTGCTGCCTGCATTCTTATTTTAAGAATTCTGCTAATAATAATAGCATAAACTACAGAAAAATGTTAGTATATAATCAAATACAATGTTACGAAACAGAAATTCACAAAAATGTAAAATAAAGCAGAGTGTTACAATTAAAAATCAATTGTTTGAGGAGTGATAGCTATGAGAATGTTTGATATAATATCCAAGAAAAAATATAATGAATCATTGTCAAAAGAAGAAATTGATTATGTTATTAATGAATATACCAATGGCACAATTCCGGATTATCAGATGTCGGCACTTCTTATGGCGATATATTTTAATGGAATGAATTATGAGGAAACAACCAATCTTACGCTTGCGATGGCACATAGCGGTGATATGATGGATTTGTCAGAGATAGGCGGCATTAATGTAGATAAACACAGCACAGGCGGTGTTGGTGATAAGACAACACTTATACTTGCACCAATGGTAGCTGCCTGTGGAGGCAAGGTTGCCAAGATGAGCGGACGGGGACTTGGTAATACTGGCGGAACAATTGATAAGCTAGAGAGTATTAAAGGCTTCAGGACTAAGTTAAGTGAAGAAGAATTTATTGATAATATTAAAGAGATAGGACTTGCACTTACAGGACAGACAGGTAATCTTGCTCCGGCAGATAAGAAGATATATGCTTTAAGGGACGTTACTGCCATTGTTGACAGCATACCGCTTATAGCAAGCAGTATAATGAGCAAAAAGATTGCCGCAGGTGCAGGGGCGATTGTGCTTGATGTTAAAGTCGGAAGCGGTGCATTTATGAAAAATATGCAGGATGCCGAGAAACTTGCAGAAGAGATGGTTAAGATAGGAAGTCTTGCTGGCAGAAACACAATAGCAGTAATATCAGATATGGATGAACCGCTGGGCCTTGCTGTAGGTAATGCACTGGAGGTTGCGGAAGCGGTAAAGACTTTAAAGAAAGAAGGTCCAGAAGACCTTATTAATCTCTGCCTTGAATTAGGCACACAGATGCTTATTGCTTCTAAAGTAGAAGAAAATGCAGACAAGGCACGAGGTATGTTACAGAATTCCATAGATGATGGAAGTGCATATAATAAATTTTTGGAATTCATTAAACGTCAGGGTGGGGATATAACTGTATTTGACGATTTAGATGAATTTACAGAATGTAATTATAAAATAGAGGTTAAAGCAGATAAAGAAGGCTATGTTCAAAGAATTGAGTCAGAACTTATAGGAGAAGCCTCGATGATATTAGGTGGCGGAAGAATTACAAAAGAAGATGTTATAGATTATTCTGTCGGCGTAAAGCTGTCAGCCAAGCGCGGAGATTATGTAAAATGTGGTGACTGCCTTGCCACAATCTATGCCGCCAATAAAGATAAAATATTAGAGGCAGAGGGCTTAATTATCAAAGCATTTGAAATATCAGAGGATATTGTAAAGACAAGTCCGCTTATTAAGCGAATTATTAGTTGTAAAAATATATAAATAATGGTATTATATTATATAAAATGAGCTGGATAATATTATTGTAAGTTATCCATAATCATATTTGAACAAGAAAAGGAGACATAAAAATGGAAGTAAGACCAGGAGCAAATCCTGCTGATGTCAAGAACTATGACACAGACAGATTAAGACATGACTTTTTAATTCAGAATTTATTTGTAGCTGATGAGATTAAGACAATCTACAGTCAGATTGACAGAATTATAGTAGGAGCAGCTACACCAGTTAATAAGGAACTTGTTCTTGAAGCAGGTGCTGAACTTAGAGCTAAGTATTTCCTTGAAAGAAGAGAGATGGGTATCATTAACATCGGTGGTAACGGAACAGTTACAGTAGATGGCAAGGAATATAACTTCAAATATAAAGACGGTATGTACATAGGTATGGGTGCTAAGGATATCTCGTTCAAGAGTGAAGACCCTAAGAACCCGGCTAAGTTCTATCTTAACAGTGCACCAGCACATAAGACATACCCAACAGTATTTATTGATCCAGCTAAGGACATTTTACCTGAGAATAAAAAGGAACTTGGATGTCTTGAGAGTGCTAACCATAGAACAATCAATAAGTATATCCTTCCAGGACAGGTTGAAAGCTGCCAGTTAGAGATGGGTATGACTTGCCTTGAACCAGGAAGCGTATGGAACACAATGCCATGTCATACACATGACAGAAGAATGGAAGTATATCTTTACTTTGAAGTTCCGGAAGATGCTGTTGTATTCCACTATATGGGTGAGCCAACAGAAACAAGACACATTGTTATGAGAAATGAAGAAGCTGTTATATCACCAAGTTGGTCAATTCACTCAGCTTCAGCTACTCACGCTTATACATTCATCTGGGGTATGGTTGGTGAGAACCAGGACTTCGATGATATGGATGATGTAGATATGAAGGATCTTAGATAATCAGAATGTCTTTATGATTGCTTAACAAGATTATTTTATTGTTATTGATTGATATATAAAGAGTAGCGGTATTATTATAGGTTACATACACATTATGCTGTTTAATATTAATGGCATAATCCATTATGATGGATGATTCTCATAGAGGTATGGAGTATATTGTGATATTCCATATGCTCTGGAGTTCATTGATATAATATTAAGAGAAAAGGAGATTTTAAAATGTCAGTAAATTTTTCACTTGAAGGAAAAGTTGCTTTAGTTACAGGTGCTTCTTATGGTATCGGTTTTGCTATCGCTAGCGGAATGGCTAAGGCAGGTGCTACAATCGTATTTAACGATATTAAGCAGGAATTAGTAGATAAGGGATTAGCAGCTTACAAGGAAGCTGGTATCGATGCTCACGGTTATGTATGTGACGTAACTAATGAAGAGCAGGTTAACGCTATGGTTGCTCAGATTGCTAAGGATGTAGCTCCTATCGATATCCTTGTTAACAATGCTGGTATCATTAAGAGAATTCCAATGTGCGATATGACAGCTGCTGAATTCAGACAGGTTATCGACGTTGACCTTAATGCACCATTTATCGTATCTAAGGCAGTTATTCCATCAATGATCGAAAGAGGTCACGGTAAGATTATTAACATCTGCTCTATGATGTCAGAGTTAGGCCGTGAAACAGTATCAGCTTATGCTGCTGCTAAGGGTGGTCTTAAGATGCTTACAAGAAATATTTGTTCTGAGTATGGTCAGTACAATATCCAGTGTAATGGTATTGGACCTGGTTACATCGAGACACCTCAGACAGCTCCATTAAGAGAAAGACAGGCTGATGGTTCTAGACATCCATTCGATCAGTTCATCTGTGCTAAGACACCTGCTAACAGATGGTTAAAGCCAGAAGAATTAGCTGGTCCAGCTGTATTCCTTGCTTCAGAAGCTTCAGATGCCGTTAACGGACATATTCTTTATGTTGATGGTGGTATCCTTGCTTACATCGGAAAGCAGCCACAGTAATAAATAATATTACAAGCACGATGTGCGTGTATAGATAATGACAGAAGAGTCTGAAACAAGTTTGCTTGTTTCAGGCTCTTTTTGGTTTTGAACTTCAATAGGAATATATAGAAAGAATATTTCCCGAAATTCTTAAAATTCAACAAAAATTTGACTGTCAAAATATTCTTTTATATGATACAATTACTATAAAAGTTTTACAAATATGAGAGGAGAACATTTTAATGAAACTTGAAGTAAGAAACCTGACAAAGTCTTTTGAAGGTAATCAGGTTCTACACGGCATTTCTTTTGAAGTTGAAAGTGGCAGTGCACTTGGACTTCTTGGAAGAAATGGAGCAGGTAAGACAACTACGATAAGAATTATTATGGATGTCTTTAAAGCAGATGAGGGTGAGGTATATCTTGACGATGAGCCGTTTAACCCTAAGAAGCATCTTATAGGGTATCTGCCAGAAGAGAGAGGGTTATATCCTAAGAAGACAGTGCTTGAACAGATAGTATATCTTACAAGACTTAGAGGACTTTCCAAGAAAGAGGCAGTCAATAATGCAAAGAAGTGGCTAAAGCGTCTTGAGATAGATGAGTATGCCAACAGAAAGTTAGAGACATTATCCAAGGGTAATCAGCAGAAAGTACAGCTTGCTTCAACACTTGCGTGTGAACCAGAGATAGTTATACTCGATGAGCCATTTAGCGGGCTTGATCCGGTGAATTCAAAGATACTTCAGGATGTTGTGACAGAAGTCATAAACGAAGGAAGAATAGTTATATTTTCAAGCCACCAGATGAGTTATGTAGAGGAGTTCTGTCGTGACATAGCGATAATAGATAAGGGAAATATAGCACTTGCAGGCAATCTTAAAGACATTAAGAGACAGTATGGCGAGAATCAGCTGGTTATATCAGATGTTAATATGGGACTTGATGAGTTGTCACAGCTTATAAAAGACAATGTGTCTGACATAATAACAGAGACTGGAAGAACAAGAGAGGAGATTATTGTAAGGAATATAAATGGCGTGTCAAGGGCGGATATTCTTAAAAGAATGATTGCGTGTGGTATAGAAATTGAGCATTTTGAAACTTATAAGCCATCTCTTAATGATATATTTGTATCTCTTGTAGGTGATGATATGGAAGACGACAAAGTGGTAGATTATAAGAATAATAGTAATGACGATAATAGTTATAATAGAGATATTGTTGATGAGTTACCGCAAGGCGAAAGCAGTGAACATAAAAAGTCTGTTGAGGGAGGTGTACGCTGATGAAAAAGTTAGGTGTAGTTCTTCAATATGAGCTTATGACTTATATTAAGAATAAGTCGTATGTAATCAGTACGGTTGTTATAGCTGTTATAGCTGCTGCTATTATGTTTGTGCCAAGATTTATAGATATAAGTGCCATCACAGGAATTACTAATAGTACAGAACAGAATTCTGGTGATTCTGACAGCGATAAAGATAATGTTGATGGTAAGAGTGATTCTGATAAAGATAATAAAGCAGACAATAATAAAGATGTAATTCTTATATATGATGAGTCTGGAACATTTTCAGATATTCAGATAATTCAGGCAGCTTTTGATGATATGAAGGTTGAAAAAGTGTCATCAGAAAGTGAATTAAAGGATAAAGTGTCAGATGAAGAAGTCAAGGCAGGCTTTGTGGTTCACAGTCTTACAGATTATGAGTATATTGTATACAATAAGAGTATGACTGACAGCATTGATATGCAGTTTAATCAGGTACTTACAGCACTTAACCAGATGGTGTACTGCAGTATCCATAATCTTGATTATGAGCAGATAATAACGGCATTTAATCCAGAGATTAACAGTCAGACAGTTGTTCTTGGCAAGGATATGGGAAATAATTATTTTTATTGTTATGCACTCATTATCATTATATTTATGATAATAATATTCTATGGTGTTATGGTTGCGACATCAGTTACACAGGAGAAGTCCAACAGGACTATAGAGGTGCTTGTAACAAGTGCTGATACTAAGATTTTATTTTTTGGCAAGGTGCTTGCTGGTACAATAGCTTCGTTATGTCAGGCTGGAATACTTATGCTTGCGATTGTCGGTGCATATAAGTTTAATCAGAGTGCGTGGGGCGGAATGTTAGATATGTTACTTGATATTCCTGCAAATGTACTTGTTACCTATGCGTTATTCGGACTTGGCGGTGTACTTTTCTATACATTTATATATGGAGCATTTGGTGCACTTGTTTCTAAGACAGAGGATATTAATAAGAGTGCCGGAAGCATACAGATGGTTATTATGATTGTATACTTTATTACTCTTTTTCAGCTTATGAATATAGATGGTATTGCTATGAAGGTATTGTCATATCTGCCAATCAGTTCATACAGTGCGATGTTTGCCCGTGTTGCAATGGGAAATGTAGCTGTTTGGGAAGTTGTTGTTTCATTTATAATACTTGTAGCAAGCATTATAGGTGTTGGTATGATAGGTTCATCAATATACAGAATGGGAACGCTTAGATATGGCAATCCAATTAAGATAACTACAGCAATAAAGAGCCTTCGCAAGCAGAAGAATAAATAATCTGAATATTTTATACAAGAAATAAATAATACCTCCAGATATGATATGAATATCTGGAGGTATTATTATACATAAAACAATATGTGAGATAATCAGGGCTGCATACAGGTATTGATATAATGGCTTAACATATTGTAAATATAATTATAACTTTATAGTTTCTCCACCTGGTATCTCAATGACACGGACATTATTAACAGCAACCCAGACAGAACAGGCACTTGGGTTATAGATATATTCATTATCGGCGAATATCTGAAGCCTGTCAAAGGCTTCGTTGTAATCTACGATTTCGATGTTAGTAGCATACCATATATCATCACGGTGACCAATCATTTCACAGAATTCTTCCATAACTTCCCAATTGTTATTACGTTCAAATTCAAAGCTGTGCCCCCATACATACATCATATATAGGTACTGCTTTTTAGTAAGCTTCATAAAACGCTTGCCAAACTCAACAAGATTATGATTGTGGTGGCAGGTTGGTATCCAGTTCATATAATCTGTTGGCATAGAAAAGCCATTTTCATCACCAAGAAGAATAGGACCTTCACAATCGTTGGCATATTCGAGTGCTGATTTGACAACAGCGTACTGGTCAGTGGCTGGTCGTATATATTTAATGCCAAGGTCAGCAGCAATAGAAGTAATAAGCTTGTTGCCGGCTCCATTAGGAAGAGCCATTCCTCTTACGGGTTTATGTATTATTTTCTCAATATTAGTCTTATCTTCAAGAATTTCCCTTGCTATCTCATAGCTACCACATCTGTTCATAGTAGGGTGTGTGCATGTATGAAGGGCTATTTCATGATTGTCATATAAATCATTCCATTCGCTTGCAGGCAGTCTGATTGGCATATCTGTTAACCCTGAATTGACATTGAAGGTAGCACGTATGCCGTTCTTGTTAAATATATCAACTAGTCTTTTATCTTCAAGCTTGCCGTCATCGTAGCTTAATGTTAATACCTTGAATTTACCTCCTGGAAAGCATTTGTATATTCTGTTCATAATAATCCTCCATTCTTGTATATATTAACATAATGTATACAATCTCATATTTTATAATTATACTATATTAACATTAGTGTGTCATTATTTTGTTAATCAAATACACAAAAAATACAATAATCAATTATAATTTCTTGACTTTTTGTGTTATTTTACTAATAAATGAAACTTTTTTGATGTTTTCATTACAATATATATTGTATCTTTGAATTTCTTTATCATTAATGTTAACACATACATTTCCAATAATACACTCGTTATTAACCGGTGCAGCAATGCTTGATGGAATATTGTACACGACTTCTACATTATCATTATCGCTTATGCAGGCAGACAGTTTTTTATCAAATAGTATATCAATGGAACTTTTAGAGCCGTTTTTAATCTTTATATTAAAGACTTTAGGGCAGATAAGTATGTCCTGCTTTGTATAGCTGGCTCTGGCGTAGTCAAGAAGATGTTTTGCGTCAGACCATTTATAAGTCTTGTTGTCAGGCCAGCCACAGGCAAGCAGGGCAACAATAAATGTCCTGTCGTTATCCTTATAGGCACACACATAGCAGTAGCCGGCATCGCCAGTAAAGCCCGTCTTGCCGGATATAATGTTATCATACATATTAAGAAAAGCATTGGTATTGCTTACAGAATATTTTCTGCCGGAAAGACTTGTAAAACTGTAATCGTGAGTCTGTGTTATAGAAAGGAAATGTTCGTTTTTAATGCAGTAGGACATAACAACTGCTAATTCATAGGCTGTTGTCGAGTGAATGCCTGCATCATCAGAAGCATCAAGACCATTAGGCGTTATATAATGCGTGCTATTACAGCCAAGACTGGTGGCTTTTCTATTCATTAAATTAGTAAATACCAGCACAAGTGCTTTGCTTTGTTCTTTGGATATATTCTCAATAAAATGTGAGTTATAAGAGTAGTCATTTATAAAAGAAATGTCAAAGGTAAGTTCGTTGCGTTCTTTATTGGTTAAAGAACAGATATAATAGTAGGCGGTATTTTCTGCAATTATAACGGCGGTATCATTATGGGAACGAAGCATAAGGGAATAGTACAGGTCTTTTATTGAAAACTGTTCGCCTTTTACAGCATTAAGTTGTACATCTGGCATAGAAGCCGCATATGCAGAAGTGGTGGCAATATAATCATCAGGACATATCTCAAGGGCGGTTATTAATGTCATAATCTTGGTGGTGCTTGCCATAGGTGCTTTGGTGTCAGCATTTTTACCATATAGAAGCCTGTTAGTATCGGCATCTATTACTGCTGCAAATCTGGCGTGTATTTCATTATCTTTCAGAGATGAGTCGTTTTCTTTAGCATTTACACGATTAAATGGAGTTAAGACGATTGAAATAATCAGACATATTAAAATTATGAATTTTAATGGCTGTATAAGCTTTTGAAAAAAATAAGCAACTGCTGATAGCATAAATAAGAAACCCGGTTATTATAATTAATAAATTATACACTTTTATTTTGCTATTATACCTAAAATGAGTTATTATATATTTACTACATAAATAATCATATTAATTTACAGAGGTGCGTATGAGCTACATAGAATTTGATGATGTAAAGAAGATTTATAAAATGGGTGATGTAAAGATAAAGGCACTTAACGGTGCAAGCTTTACGATAGATAAGGGAGAGTTTGCAGTTATAGCAGGTGCGAGTGGTGCAGGTAAGAGTACAATACTTAATCTTATGGGCGGTATGGATACAGCTACGACAGGAAAGATTATCGTAGATAAAGAGAATGTGTCAAAGTTCACAGCTAAGAGGCTTACAACATACAGAAGATATGATATAGGCTTTGTATTCCAGTTCTATAATCTTGTACAAAATCTTACTGTAAGGGAAAATGTTGAGCTTGCAACACAGATATGTAAGAATCCGCTTGATGTTGATGAGGTTATAGAAGCAGTGGGACTTAAGGAAAGAAGTTCTAACTTTCCGGCACAGTTATCAGGTGGTGAACAGCAGAGAGTTGCAATAGCAAGAGCGTTGGCCAAAAATCCAAAGCTTCTGTTATGCGATGAACCTACGGGAGCACTTGATTATAATACAGGCAAGCAGATATTAAAGCTGTTGCAGGATACATGCCGTGAAAGAGGTGTTACAGTTGTAGTTATAACACATAATCTTGCACTGACAGCTATGGGCGATAAGGTTATCAAAGTGAAAAATGGAGTAGTTGACAGTGTGACTGTCAATGAAAATCCGCTTCCAATAGAGCAGATAGAATGGTAGTTAATATGGAAAGGCGGAATTAACATAATGGGAAAGTCGGTATTTAAAGATTTAATAAGAGAGATAAAAGGTTCGCTTGGAAGATTTATTTCAATAATGGCAATCACAGCCATAGGAGCTGCATTTTTTGCCGGAGTCACAGCATCTTCGGGCGATATGAAGCGTTCGTCAGATAACTATTATGATGAATATAATATGAATGATATAAGAATAATATCATCTATAGGGCTTACAGATGATGATTTGCAGGTAATTGCAAAAGCACAGGGAGTAAAGGCAGTATATGGTGCCAACAGCAAAGATGTGCTCATCAATTATGATGATAAAGAGTCAGTTGCGCATGTTTTAAGTATTCCTCTTAATGCAGATGATAATGATGACAGCTATATTAACAGACTTCGCATTAAAGAGGGAAGACTGCCACAGAATGATAAAGAATGTGTTGTGAAGTACGAGTCTACAAGGGAAGCTGTCAAAGTGGGCGATGTATTAAAATTTAAGTCTGGAACTTCTGATGATATTAACGATACATTTAAGGATACTGAATATACAGTTGTTGGAGTAGTATATTCGCCTTGCTTCGTTTCTTATGATTTAGGTTCGTCAGATATTGGTAATGGCAATATCAGCTATTGTGTATATGTTGGAGATGATGAATTTAAGAATGATTATTATACAGAAGCTTACGCTGTAGTAGACGGAGCAAAAGAACTTGATACATATTCTGATGAATATGATAAAAAGGTTGAAAATGTACAGAACAGAATTAAGAATATAGCAGCAGGACAGCTTGATAACAGGAAGAAGGATATAAAAGAAGAATTTGCCAAAGCCAAGGAAGATAAGAAACAGGAACTGCTTGATACAATAAGACAGAAGGTAACAGAGTCTATTACGAAGCAGTATCAGGAATATTATCCGGGATATGATGTGTCTTCAATGATAGCACCTTATATTGAACCAGCGTATATTAAAGCAGTTCAAGAGTTTGACTTTGATGCGGTATATGCAAAGTATGATGAGCAGATGAATGAAACTTTGAATAACTCTGACGACTGGGAATGGTATGTGCTTACAAGACAGTCGCAATATTCGTATAGGGATTATGAGTCGAGTGCTGACAGAATGAAAGCTATAGCTACAGTATTCCCATTGTTCTTTATAATTGTTGCAGGTCTTGTGTGTCTTACAACAATGACAAGAATGGTAGAAGAACAGAGAAGTTTAATCGGAACATACAAGGCTTTAGGTTATGGAAAAGGTACTATAGTATTCAAGTTCGTTGCCTATGCCTTTATAGCTTCCTTTGCTGGAAGTGTAATAGGCTGTATTGTTGGTTTAAAGCTGTTTCCGTATATAATATATAATTCGTGGAACATAATATACCAGATGCCGCATATAACTTATGCAAGCCATACATTATTATCTGTGGCAGTTATTATCTGTCTTGTAGCGGTAACATTTCTTGCGGCATTCTATTCGTGTTACAATGATCTTTCAGAAGTGCCGGCTATACTTATGAGACCTAAAGCTCCTAAGAGTGGAAGAAAGATATTGTTAGAGCATACATTTATATGGAAGCATCTTTCATTTACAAGGAAGGTTACTATGCGTAATATATTCCTGTATAAGAAAAGATTTTTTATGACAGTAATCGGAATCGCAGGATGTACAGCGTTGACAACGGCAGGTTTTGGAATTAAGGACAGTATACAGTGTGTTATTGATAACCAGTATGAACAGATACTGCATTATGATAATGTAATTACATTTAAGAGTGATGTTGAAAGTGAAGAAATTAACAATATAATATCATCTATAAAGAAAGATGAATATTATAAAGAATACACTACAGATTATGGATATACTGCTGATGTGAAAGCATTGGGTGGTGGTGACAGCTATTCAACTGAGATAACTGTTGTGGATGATACAGATAAGTATAGTGATTTTGTTACATTCAGGACAAGAAAGAAGCATAACCAGTTAGAACTTAATGATGATGGTGTTATTATATCTGAAAAGCTTGCAAAGGATCTGAATGTTTCTGTTGGTGATAATATTACTATATGTGATATTAATGATAGGCAGGCAGCAGTTAAGGTGACTGGAATTATGGAAATATATATTAATAATTATATTTTTATGACATCAGGTTATTTCAATGACACATTTGGCTATACACCAGATAATAACAGAGTATTAGGTATACTTAGTGATGACAGCGATAATGTTCAGGCAGTTATCGGAGAACGATATTTGTCTAATTCAGCAGTTAAGTCGCTTACATTCTTAAAGGTTAATATGTCAAGATTTGAGAATATGATACAGTCCCTGGATCTTGTTACATGGGTGCTTATAATATCAGCAGGTATGCTGGCGTTTGTTGTATTGTATAATCTTACTAATGTTAATATATCTGAGCGAATAAGGGAGATTGCGACAATAAAAGTTCTTGGCTTTTATGATAATGAAGTTGGAGAGTATATATACAGGGAGAATATAATACTTACACTTATAGGCGGTCTTGCAGGACTTTTATTAGGAAGAGCACTTCATACATACATAATGACAACAATAGAATTAGACGGAGTAATGTTTGGAACAAGAATTAATTTAAGTTCATTCCTGTTATCATATGGAATTACATTAATTTTCTCATTGATTATTAATGCAATTATGTATCCGTCACTTAAGAAAATTCCAATGGTGGAATCTTTAAAGTCAATAGAATAATTCGTGATTGCTGATAAAGGATTTAATTGAGAATTTAATTAATGATTTGATGAATAATTTAGTGCAGGAATTAAAGAATAGATAAGCTGACAAGCCTGCACAAATAATGGTAATATTAATAAGAGCCTCCACATATATTGTGAAAAACGATATATGTGGAGGTTATTTTTGTATGGGGGATATTGGACAAATTATAAAAATTCTGCCGCCAGCTCTGGCTGACAAGCTTAGACTGCATACGTTGTCATTTGGCAGGCTTAACGAGCTAAGATTAAGAGTTGGCAGAAATGTAACTTTAATATATGACAATAAAGAGATAATGTATGATATTAAGGTTACCAAGGACTGCATAATGAAAATGCTGGAATTAGCTTCCAATTACTCTATCTATGCGTATGAGCAAAGTTTCAAACAGGGGTTTATTACAATAGAGGGAGGGCATAGGATTGGGGTATCAGGACATGCGATTATAGAGAATAATGTCATTAAGAATTTTAATTATATAACCTTTCTTTGTATAAGGGTGGCACATGAGGTTATAGGGTGTAGTAATAAGGTTGTTGATTTCGTATATGGAGGAGGTATTGACCATACGCTTATTATTTCACCGCCGGGTTGTGGCAAGACAACGCTTTTAAGGGATCTTGTAAGAAATATATCTGATAATGACAGGCTTCATATTAATGTAAGTCTTATAGATGAAAGACAGGAGATAGCAGGCTGCTATATGGGAATCCCGCAGAATAATATAGGCAGACGTACAGATGTATATGATGGCTGTCCAAAAGATGCAGGAATGATGATGGCAATCAGGGCTATGTCGCCGGGAATAATAGCTGTAGATGAGATAGGTGGGCAGAATGATGTGCAGGCAATTAAATACTGCATAGCCTGTGGCTGTACGATTATTGCTACAATTCACGGTTATTCGCTTGAAAATGTAATGAACAAGCCTTTTATGGGTGAGCTTATAAGTTCTGATTATTTTAACAAGATAATAATATTGTCAGGAAGAATGGGAAAGGGGACGGTGGAGCAATGTTTAAATTATCGGGAGCAGCACTCATAATAACTGCATGTACATATTATGGCTTTTATTTAAGCAGTAACCTATATATGAGAACACGGATTATACAATCGCTAATAACAGCCCTTCATTATATTAAGGCACAGATAGGTTATGCTTCAAGCACGCTCCCTGACATATTCAGGGATTTATCTGTTAATTCTGATAACTGCTATGTTCAGGAAATGTTCAGTTATGCAGCGAAGACATTAAGTGATGAGGGCATTGTTACATATGAAGCTGTGTGGGAGGAAGCTGTAAATGTACTTAACAGGAGAAAAATATTAAAAAAAGACGAACTTAATGTAATGTATGAATTGTCGCATTTTAATTCGTATATTGATAAAAATATGCAGGTTCAAAATCTGGAATTATCAATTGAAAGGCTCAAAAGAATAAATGAAAATGTGGCAATGGATATTGCACCGAGAATGAAAATCTGCAGGATTGGTGGAATAACAGCAGGAGTGTTTATAGCAATAATGCTGATATGAACACAGCATAATAAAGAATGGGGATGTGTATGGAAATTAATTTGATATTTAAAATAGCTGCCGTTGGAATAATAATCTCTATACTTAATCAGATATTAAAGCATAGTGGAAGAGATGACCAGGCTTTCTTAACAGGGCTTGCGGGACTTCTGCTTGTGCTTTATTGGATACTTCCATACATATTAGAACTGTTTACAACTATGCAGAAATTGTTTGATATGTAAAAGGAGTAACAATTGCTGAAAATATCTATGCTTGCATTATGCACGGTTATAACATCACTGCTTATAAAAAAACAGTCACCAGTAACAGCTTCTGTTATAGGAGTTTCATTATGTCTTATTATTTCAATTAATATAATAAATAACATATCAGCCATAACAGGACAGCTCGGAGTAATGATTTCTTTAACAGGAATTGGTGATGTGTATATAAAGATAATAATGAAGATTATAGGAATAACCTTTATAACGCAGCTTATATCTGATGTGTGTAGGGATAATGGGTTTAATGCGGCGGCATCACAGCTTGAGATTATGTGTAAGATTGCTGTTGCAACAATAAGTATTCCAATTGTACTGTCGCTTATGGAGATGATTAATAAATGTATAAAATAAGATGTATATTAATGCACAATAACTGCCCCAAATATATATTGTCATTATTAAGAAGCATATTTACTGGGCGGAAATATATATTTATGAAACTTAATTATATACTACCGCTATTAAAAAGCGTATTATTAATGTTAGTAATATTAATGCCTATATACAATAATGCCAATGTGATTAAAGCAGAAACTAACGGACAGGAAACTGTCACGGATACATCTGGCTGGTCTGATTATGATTATAAGGATATTGATAAGATATTAAAAGAAAGCAGTTACAATTCGGTTACCTTTGAGGATATAGTAGACAGCATATATTCGGGTAATTCAACGAGGGATTCGGGTAAGAAGATTGTACAGTATATAACAGAGGTTATAAGCAGTAACCGTAATGATTGTATGAAGATACTTATTTTATGTATATTATCTGCATTTATAAATGTATTTGGCCCATTTTTTAATAAACAGCAGCTTACCGAAAGCACATTAAGTGTTATAGCAATATCTCTTATAACGGTATTGTTTGTTGTGTTCATACAGGCTTCAGATACAGCCAGCAGCACTCTTACATCGATTATTAATCTTTATAAAGCAATCAGTATGGTGTTCCTGCCGGCAATAAGTGCTTCTGGTGCAATAATGAGTAAAGCTGTGTATTACCAGATAATAATTGCTATGATTGCAGTCAGCAATATATTTTTTAAAAATATATTATTAAAAACAAATAAAATATATCTCATAATTTCGTTATGTGACTGCATAGACAAAGAAGCACATATGGATAAGGCGTGTAACCTTATTAAAAAAGGAGTGAAATGGTGCTGCTATACGATACTTACAGTGTTTATTGGACTTAATGCAATTAAGAGCATATTAACACCTGTTCAGGACACGGTTAATTCTAAAGGTATATTTATGGGGATAAGCCTTATACCTGGTATAGGTGACACAGCACAGGTGTTATCCAATACGATACTTTCATCTTCTGCATTAATAAAAAATGCAATCGGTGTGTCGGGAATTATTGCTATTGTTATGTGTATGTTCTTTCCGTTGCTGCGGATTGGTCTTCTTGCGGTTATATATCAGGGGATTGCTGCAGGACTACAGCCAATAAGTGATAAGAGAATGGTAAGGGCAGTCAGTTCGCTTGGGCAGGCACTTGGAATGATTGTATATATTATGATGATTACACTTGTCCTGTTTATATTAACAATAGCAATTATATGTGTTGCAACTAACTGTGTATCAGTATGAAAGGAGACACAATGAAGCTGTATTCGTGGCTTAGGGCATTGCTCATATTTATGGTTATGTCGGCTGTATTAATGAATGTTATTCCACCCAGGTATGAGGGCAGCTATAAGGTGGTAATGAGGCTTATATTCCTTATGATTTTATTAAAGCCTGTACTTCTGCTTTTATTTAATGAGGAATATATAACTGACAGGGTAAATACATTGTATAATGATTATAGTAAAAACATTGCAGGCTATTCAAGTTCGTATACTGGTGATAGCAGCCTTCAATCAGACTATTACAGCTATGTGAGCAATGCAGTAAAACAGACAGTTATAAGCAGGGTGTTAAATATAGCAGAGGAGTGTGGAGTTGAAGTTAATAATGTAAAGGTTGAATTAAACGATAAGAGCATATTGAATAAATCAGACACCGATTATTCATCTGTAATTACAGGGATTGATATATCAGTAAAAAACAAAAAAAGTGTTTCAAGTTTGGAAAGCACACAGAATGCTAAAACGGCTTTGAATAAATCGGACATAGAGCAATTCGCTAAAATGGTAGCGGATAATTTTAGTATAGATGAAATACTTATCAATATACATTAAGCCAGGTACAGAGAATATTTCGTATTCCGATGTTCAGGACGGAAAGGAGAATTATTATATTTAATTATGAAAATATATTGAATAAATTAGGCAAAGATAAAATATTAATAGTAATACTAGCAGGCATACTGCTTATGGTTATATCAATTCCTGTAAAAGACAGACAGACTGTATCAGAAAACACAACATCTAATCAGGAAAGCGGTGAGGCCACACAGAAAATGTATGAGGAATATGTAGAGAAAAGATTAGAAGATACCTTATCTGATGTTGAGGGGGCAGGAAAGGTTAAAGTTATGGTCAGTCTTAAGAATTCGTCTGAAAAGATACTTGCCAAGGATACAGATTATTCTGATGAAGAAGTTAATGGGAATAATGATGAGAATTCCAATAGTATGCAAAAAACAGAGACACACATTTTTTATGATACAGCTAATGGTAATACGCCATATGTAGTAATGGAGAATATGCCTGTTATTGAAGGTGTGATAATAGTATGCGAGGGTGGTGATAATAAAGAGCTTGTAAGTGAGATTACGAATGCTGTATATGGGCTTTTAAATGTTCCTGTACATAAAATCAAAGTAATGAAAATGTCTTAAATATGGAGGTTTTTTGTGAAAAGAGTTAAGAAAAATCAGGTTATTATTACAGCACTTGCTATTATGATAGCTGTTGCGGGATATATTAATTATGCAGGAAACATTTCAGATATAATATCTGTCAGCAGTAAGAGCGGCAGTAAAGTTGTCAATACATCAACAGATGATACAATATTTACTGAGGAAGAACCAGATGATGAGAGTCTTGAAGAACCAGGAAGCGTTATACTTACATCAGGACAGGGCGTGTCTTCAAGTGTAATCTCTGAAGCTAAGCTTAACAGAGAACAGATACGTGCCAAGAATACAGAAAATCTTACTAATATAGTCAATGATACAGCAATCGATAAGGCTTCAAAGACAGAGGCGATAAATGAACTTGCCAAAATTGCAGAATATTCAGAAAAAGAGGCAGCTATTGAGTTGTTATTAGAGGCAAAGGGATTTAATGATGTGGTGGCTTCAGTGGCAGAAGACAGCGTTGATATTGTAATTAACCAGCAGACATTAGAAAACAGCCAGAAAGCTCAGATTGAAGATATAGCAAAGAGAAAGACAGGGGTTACATCGGATAAAATTACCATTAATGTTATTAAGTAACTTATCATTGCATTTATTTATATTTTTTATTATAATAGATTAAAGATTACGTTAATAACAGTCAGGAGGGCATTATGACAAAAGAGTTTGAAGATAGAGGTAATACTTATACAATTCACGAAAGCAAGGATATTGGCGAAGTAAGAGTTGCAGATGAGGTTGTTGCTATTATTGCAGGTCTTGCTGCTACAGAGGTGGAAGGCGTTGAGAGTATGGCTGGCAACATCACTAATGAACTTGTAAGCAAGCTTGGAATGAAGAATTTATCTAAGGGTGTTAAGGTTCACGTTGGTGAGAATGATGTGACAGTTAATCTTGCGCTTAATATTAAATATGGCTGTGAGATACCTAAGGTATCAGCCGCAGTACAGGACAGAGTTAAGACAGCAATCGAGACAATGACAGGTCTTGAAGTATCAGAAGTTAACATTAAGATTGCTGGCGTTAATATTGACAACTAAGTACAGTAAGCTTTTGGGACTGTCCTTAATGGGCAGTCCTGTTTGAGTAATTAATTGATGAGAGGATTCCTATGACAAGATCAGAAATGAGAGAACACGTTTTTAAGCTTATATTCCGTGTTCCTTTCCACGATAAGAATGAATTAAGAGAACAGATTGACTACTATTTTGATGATTTGACAGATGTCAATGAGAAAGATTACGAATATATTAAGAATAAGGCACTTCTTGTATGTGAATTAAGCGATGAGCTTGACGAGAAGATTAATTCGGTATCAGAAGGCTGGCCGGTTGACCGTATTGGTAAGGCAGAGCTTGCTATTATGCGGCTTGCAGTCTATGAGATGCTTTATGATGATGATATTCCTGTTAATGTAGCTATTAATGAGGCTGTAGAGTTAGCTAAAAGTTATGGCTCTGATGATAATGCAGCATCATTTGTCAATGGTGTTCTTGCAAAGCTTGTATAATAACCTTTTGCTGAATTAAAGAGCATAATAAAGAGATTAAGAAAGAGGAACGATGGCTGGAGTATATACTGTAACACAGATTAATTCCTATATTAAGAATATGTTTAGACAGGATTTTGTACTTAATCGTATTCAGATAAAAGGGGAAATATCTAATTGCAAGTATCATACATCCGGTCATATTTATTTTACTTTAAAAGATTCGGGTGGAACGATTGCAGTTGTTATGTTTGCCTCTTATGCATCAAAGCTTGATATAAAGCTTGAAAATGGAATGTCTGTTGTAGTAGATGGCAGAATTGATATATATGAACGTGATGGCAGGTATCAGTTGTATGCCGTTAATATTACCGAAAGTGGTATGGGGGATTTATATAAGAAGTTTGAACAATTAAAACAGCAGTATGATGATATGGGATATTTTGATTCATCATATAAGCGTCCGATACCACGTTTTGCAAGAAAGATAGGAATTGTAACAGCTTCAACAGGGGCTGCTATACACGATATAATGAATATATCACACAGGCGCAATCCGTATGTAAGTCTGTATCTGTATCCTGCATTAGTTCAGGGCGAATATGCCAAGTACAGTATTGCCAAGGGAATAGCTGTGCTTGATAAGTTCGGGGTGGATTGCATTATTGTTGGGCGTGGAGGAGGTTCACTTGAAGACTTGTGGGCATTTAATGAACCAGAGGTTATAGAGGCAGTATTTAGCTGTAATACACCGGTTATATCAGCGGTTGGGCACGAAACAGATTTTACAATCACAGACTTTGTGGCAGATTTAAGAGTTCCAACACCATCTGCCGCTGCAGAGTGTGCAGTATTTGATATGGTACAGGTTGATGATTATATGCAGGCATACAAGAGACGTTTAAGAAATGCTCTGGATAATGTATTTGCCAGATATAAGAACAGGGCAGAGAAGGACAAGCTTTCTTTGCAGATATACAATCCTATTAACCAGATATATGAAAGAAGACAACGTCTTATTCATATAGAGGATATATTAAATAACCAGATGACACAAGCAGTGGAACGCTACAGGCAGAAGCTGTCATTAGCTGCGTACAGACTTGATAATGTAAGTCCTTTAAAGAAGTTTGACAAGGGCTACAGCTATGTAGAGAATAATAAACAGAGGGTACAGTCGGTTAACGATGTATCAGTAGATGATTTGTTAACACTTTATTTAAAAGATGGCACTGTGACAGCTAAGGTCACAAATATTGATAATGTTTAATGAGGTATAATTAATGGCAAAGGCTTCTAATCTTGAAGATACATTTAATAAGCTTGAGGCAGTTCTTAATGAAATGGAACAGGGCGAGCTTACATTAGATGAGTCTTTTAAAAAATATAAAGAATGTATGGAATTACTCAATAAATGTAATACTATGCTTGATAAGGTTGAAAAACAGATTGTTATAATTGATGATAATGGGGTGGTGGATAATAATGAATAATTTCAAAGAACAGTTAAGCAAAGAGACCTCCTGTATAGATAATATAATAGAAAAGTACCTGCCAGAAGCTAAGGGACACGCAGAATATATTAAATCTGCGATGGATTACAGCGTTGAAGCTGGCGGCAAGAGAATAAGACCAATGATTATGCTTGAAACTTACAAGTTGTGTAATGGTACTAACGAGGAAGAATTGTATCCATTTATGGCGGCTCTTGAGATGATACACACTTATTCTTTGGTGCATGATGATCTTCCTGCTATGGATAATGATGACTATAGAAGAGGAAAGCTTACAACACATAAGAAATTTGGTGAAGATTTTGGAATATTAGCGGGTGACGGACTTTTGAATCTTGCGTATGAAACAATGCTTTCAGCTATACATAAAGCAGCAAAGACAGGTGATGCACAGGCTGTATTAAGATATTCTGCTGCCGCAGATGTGATAGCTAATAAGGCTGGTGTTGATGGTATGGTCGGAGGACAATCGCTTGATGTAATGCTTACAGATAAGCCGATGAATGAAGAACAGCTTGATTACATTTTCAGATTAAAGACGGGTGCTCTTATAGAAGCAGCATTTATGGCTGGTGGAATTATTGCAGGTTGTGATGAAAATGTCACTAAGCTTCTTGAGGAAACAGGTTATAATATAGGCTTCGCATTTCAGATTAAGGACGATATTCTTGATGTTACAAGCACACAGGAAGTACTTGGAAAGCCTGTGTTAAGTGATGAGAGAAATAATAAAACAACATATGTTACACTTTATGGAATGGAAAAAGCAGAAAAAGATACTGCTGATATGTCCGTAAAAGCATTGGAAACACTCAAAACTATTGGACATAACGAGTATCTGGAGGATTTAATCACAATGCTTATACATAGGGATAGGTAATCGTGTGAAAGAGGTTAATTATGATACTTGAGAAAATCAATAAACCTAACGACATTAAGAAATTATCGCCAATAGAATACAACCAGCTTGCTGATGAGATACGCCAGTTTCTTATTGATAAGATAAGTGTCACAGGCGGACATCTGGCTTCTAATCTTGGCGTTGTGGAGCTTACTATGGCACTTCATATTGTATTTAATCTTCCAAAGGACAAGCTTATATGGGACGTAGGACATCAGTCATATACGCATAAGATACTTACAGGAAGGAAAAATCAATTTGACGAATTAAGAAAATTCGGCGGTATGAGCGGCTTTCCTAAGAGAAATGAAAGTGATTACGATGCTTTTGATACAGGTCACAGCTCGACATCAATATCAGCAGGACTTGGAATTGCTATGGCAAGAGATGTACAGCACGAAGATTACAGTGTAGTTTCTGTTATAGGTGATGGTGCACTTACAGGTGGTATGGCATATGAAGCTTTAAATAATGCTTCAGGTATTAAGGGTAATTTTGTGATTATACTTAATGATAATACAATGTCAATTTCTAAAAATGTCGGCGGCGTATCCAATATGCTTAGTGAAATACGTTCGTCAGACTCTTACTATGATTTAAAAGAGAATATAGGCAATGTATTATATAAGCTTCCTAAAGGGGACAAGGTTGTAAAGCTTATCCAGAAGACAAAGTCGAATCTAAAGCAGGTGATTCTTCACGATTCGATGTTTGAAAGTATGGGTATATATTACCTTGGACCAGTTGACGGACACGATATGGATAAGCTTATCAAGATACTTACAGTTGCAAAAAGAATAAATGGACCTGTGCTTGTCCACGTTGTTACGCAGAAAGGACGTGGTTACAAGCCGGCAGAGCGCAATCCAAGCAAGTTTCATGGTATTGGACCATTTGATGTGGCGACAGGTATGGAGATTAATAAATCTGACCGGCCAACATATTCGCAGGTGTTCTCTAATTCTATATGTGAAATAGCCAAGAAAGACAGGTCTGTATGTGCTATTACAGCGGCTATGCCAGACGGAGTTGGGCTTGCTAAGTTCTCAAAGTGGTTTCCGGATAGATTTTTTGATGTCGGAATTGCTGAGGCTCACGCTGTAACATTTGCGGCAGGATTGTCAGCAGGCGGATTAAAACCGGTGTTTGCGGTATATTCTTCATTTTTACAGAGAGCTTATGACCAGATATTACATGATGTGTGTATACAACAGCTTCACGTTGTGTTTGCAATAGACAGGGCAGGACTTGTTGGAAGTGATGGAGAGACACATCAGGGGATATTTGATATATCATTCCTGTCATCAATACCTAATATGACTATTATGGCACCAAAGAATGATTATGAATTAAAGTCATCACTTGAGTTCGCTCTGGAAGAATTTAATGGGCCGATAGCTATAAGATATCCAAGAGGCGAGGCAGTTGTCAGATTTCGCGAATTTAATGCACCGGTTGAATACGGCAAGGCTGAGCTTATGTATGAAGAAAGTGATATAGCAATTCTTGCACTTGGAAGTATGGTTGATACAGCATTTAATGTAAGGGAAAGACTTAAAGAGCAGGGCTATAACGTGACACTTGTAAATGCACGTTTTGTAAAGCCTATAGACAGTGCAATGCTTGATAAAATAAGCACAACACATAAGCTTATAGTAACACTTGAAGAGAATGTATCATCGGGCGGATTTGGGCGTGCAGTCTGTCAATATATCAATGATAAAGAACTTCATAACTATGTGCTTGACATATCACTTCCTGATGATTATATAGAACACGGAAGTGTTGATATATTACGGCGTGAGACAGGAATAGATGAAGATACAATTGTTAAACGTATAACAGCAGTTTATAATAATATTGGAGATAATAATAATGAGCAGTAAAGAAAGATTAGATGTTCTGTTAGTGAACAGGGGGCTTGCTGATTCCAGGGAAAAGGCAAAGGCTATAATTATGTCTGGAAATGTATATGTTGACGGACAGAAGGAAGATAAAGCTGGGTCATCATTTAATGAGACTGTTAATATTGAGGTAAGAGGCAATACACTTAAGTATGTAAGCCGTGGCGGGTTAAAGCTTGAAAAAGCTATGGAGAATTTTGATGTAACGATTGAAGGAAAAATATGTATGGATGTTGGTTCATCAACAGGTGGTTTTACAGATTGTATGCTTCAGAATGGTGCTGTTAAAGTATATTCTGTTGATGTAGGACACGGACAGCTTGCTTGGAAGCTTCGTAATGATGAGCGTGTTGTATGTATGGAAAAGACTAATATACGATATGTAACACCGGAAGATATTGCGGATAAGATAGATTTTTCAAGCATTGACGTATCATTTATATCGCTTACAAAGGTGCTGCTTCCAGTGAAAAATCTTCTTACAGATGACGGGCAGATAGTATGTCTTATAAAGCCACAGTTTGAAGCTGGAAGAGAAAAGGTTGGTAAACACGGTGTTGTAAGGGATAAGGCGGTACACATCGAAGTTATAGAAATGGTTATTAATTATGCAATTTCAATTGGATTTGAGATACTTAACCTTGAATTCTCGCCAGTTAAGGGTCCGGAAGGAAATATCGAATATCTTCTTCATTTACAGAAACATATAGAAGGAACCTATGATGATATTCCTTTCACAATACAAAATATAGTAGACAAAGCCCACGAAACATTGTAATATATTCATATAGATATTAATATTAATTTAAAGTATAGAGGCGTTAATGAAATCTTTTTACATAGTCACGAATACAACTAAAGATCCAGACCTTGTATATACAAACAGTATTCTGGATTATCTTAACAAGAACAATGTAAGCTGTATATATAATCCTGACTCGGCAGATGTAGAACATACTGATTATTGTTATACGAATGCTGATATTGTGCCAGATGATACAGAATGCATAATTGTTCTTGGTGGGGATGGTACGCTTATACAGGCGGCAAGAGACCTTAATTCTAAGAATATACCTCTTCTTGGTGTTAACATAGGAACGCTGGGGTATCTTACTGATACAGATATGAACACAGTGTATGATACCCTTGAAAGCCTTATTAATGACTGTTATGAGATAGATACAAGGATGATGCTTGATGGAAAGATATACCGTGATGACGAGCTTATATATGAAGATGTAGCACTTAATGATGTAGTTCTTAGCAGAAGGGGAATATTAAGGGTTATAGATTTTGATATATATGTCAATGGAGAATATCTTAATTCGTTCGCAGCAGACGGAGTTATAGTATCTACGCCGACAGGTTCTACAGCTTATTCTTTATCGGCAGGCGGACCAATTGTCCAGCCGAATGCACATCTTATAATGATTACACCAATATGTGCACATACACTTACTCAGAGAAGCATAATATTTGAACAGAATGATGAGATTGTAATACAGATGAATGATAATAAGAAATTATCAGAAGAAAGAGTAGCTACATATGATGGAGAAAGCTATTGTAATGTCATAACAGGGGACAGAGTTGTTATTACCCGTTCTGATAAGACAGCACGGCTTATAAAGACAAGCAGAATTTCTTTCCTTGAAAGGATAAGGAATAAAATGTAGCCGGAATAGGAGAAGAAAAGTGAAATCAGACAGACATAAAAAAATATTAGAACTTATAGCTGATAATAATATAGGAACTCAGGAAGAGCTTGCTGATGCACTTAATAAAGCAGGATATAATGTAACTCAGGCGACTGTTTCAAGGGATATAAGAGCACTTAATCTTACCAAGGTCACAATTGACGGGGTTAATCAGAAGTATACAACTCTTTCACATAGCAGTCCTGTACCTAATGACAAATATATAAGAGTGCTAAAGGAAGGCTATCTTTCTATGGATATGGCACAGAATATTCTTGTTATAAGGACTGTTCCGGGTATGGCAATGGCGGTGTGTGCGGCACTGGATGCACTTAAGCTTGATGAGATAGTTGGTTCTATTGCAGGTGATGACACTATTATGTGTGCTGTAAGGACTGTTAAGGATACTGTAAATGTTTCTAATAAACTTAAGAAACTTATAAAGGCATAGTATTATAAAGATATAGTATCAGAGGAGGAATATGTTATCTAATTTACATGTTAAGAATCTTGCACTTATAGAAGAAGAAAATATTGATTTTGAAGAGGGGCTTAATATTCTGTCAGGAGAGACAGGTGCAGGTAAGTCTATTATATTGGGTTCTATTAATGCGGCACTAGGTGCCAAGACATCGCCTGATTTTATAAGAACAGGTGCAGAATATGGACTTTCAGAACTGCTTTTTAATATTGAAGATGATAATGTAATTGAACGCATAAAAGAGCTTGGAGTTATAGATATTGAGAATGGTGAACTGCTTATTTCAAGAAAGATAACACCAACACGTTCGCAGATAAAGGTTAATGGACAGAATTTTACAGCGGCACAGACACAGAAGCTTGCACGCTATCTTATAGATGTTCATGGACAGCACGATAACCAGATACTTATGGATGATGCTAATCATCTGACGGTTGTAGATACATTCTGTGCTGATGAAATAGCTGAATTAAGAGAGGCTATGGAAGATGCATATAAAGATATGGTTAAAGCAAAGAAAGCGTTAGAACTTATTGATAAGGATAAAGATGAACTTCAAAAAGAGATAGCATTTCTTGAGTATGAAGCTAATGAGATACAGACGGCCGATATACAGCCAGATGAAGATGAGGAGCTTGAAGCAAGATATCATAAGCTTAATAATTACCAGAAGATTACTAATGAGCTTTCGTATGCAGATATGCTTTTGAATTCAGGTAATGATAATATAAGTGATATGATAGGAACTGCATTAAAGTCACTTATAACAGCAAGTGAATATGATGATGTATTGAAAGAGTGCTGTGATACTTTGTCTGATGCTGAAGGACTTATTCGTGATGCCGGACACAGTATCAGTTCATATATAGAGAACTCTGAATATGATCCAAGAGAGTTTAGCGAACTACAGGAAAGACTTGATCTTATTAATAATCTTAAGAACAAATATGGAAGTTCAATAGAGGCTATTAATGATACCTTAAAGGCTGTTAATGCGAAGCTTGCAGATTATTACAATTTTGATGAGCTTATAAGCAGAAGGAAAAAAGAGTATGAAGAAGCATGCTGTAAGGCGTGGGATATAGCCCAAAAGCTAAGTTCCATAAGACAGCAGGCAGCAGTAAAGCTTGCAGAGCAATTCATAGCTTCTTTAAAGAATCTTAACTTTTTAGATGTAAAGTTCAGAATAGATTTTGCGAAAGAACCATCTTTATCTTCAAAGGGCTGTGATAATGTAAGATTTATGATATCAACGAACCCTGGTGAGAATTTAAAGCCATTATCAAAGATTGCTTCGGGTGGTGAACTTTCAAGAATTATGCTTGCCATAAAGACAGTTATGTCAGAAGATGCAGATAAGACACTTATATTTGATGAGATTGATGCAGGTATAAGTGGTAAGACGGCTTCAAAGGTATCTAATCAGCTTGCAAGGCTTTCGTTATCGCATCAGATAATATGTATAACACATCTGCCACAGATTGCGGCTATGGCAGATGCCCATTACATAATAGAAAAGAGTGTACACGATAATAAGACCTACAGTAATATCCAGAGGGTCGCAGGAGATGATAGTCTTAATGAAATTGCCAGAATGTTATCCGGTGAGACACTTACAGACTCTGTGCTTGAGAATGCCAAAGAATTAAAGATTATGGCTGATAAAGTGAAATCAGAGTTGTGATTTTTAGATATAGTTATTATAATAATTATATCTGGAACAGTAAAAGCACTCTGAAAAATTAACGGCTGGTATGTATATACCAGCTGTTAATTTTATGAAGCATTAAGCATATTTTCTATATATATGCCATATCCGCTTCTTGAGTCATCAATAAGAACGTGTGTTACAGCACCGATTATCTTTCCGTCCTGAATAATAGGACAGCCAGACATACCTTGTACAATTCCATTAGTCATATCAAGAAGTTCTTCAGAGGTAACAACAAAACTGATATTTTTGGAATCGTTATTGTTAAGCTGTGTAATTTTAATTTCGTAGTCATCATATTTATTATTCCTGTAAAATCTTACATATGCTTTACCCTTGTGGACACTGTATCTGTAACCGACACTCATAAGTGAAAGAGAATGCTTCTTTACAATAGAGTTGTCGATTGTTCCATATATTCCGTAAGAGCTGTTCTTGTCAATTGTTCCTATCGGGGTACTGTTCTTGTAGTCTATAATTCCCTGCAATTCTCCAGGAGTGCCATTCTGTCCTTTTATTATTGATAGAATTCTTGTGTTATATAATCTGCCATATTTAATATTAAGGGCTTTGCCGGTGGTATTATCAGTTATCGGGTGACCAAGTGCAGCGTAGTTATAATCTGTATCAATATAAGTTATTGTTCCTATACCCTGTGCATCATCTTTTACCCACAGACCTAGCTTATATTCACTGTTTTTATCCTCAACAGGGGTTACAGTTACATTTATTATTTCATCATTACGCAGTAATTCTATATTAAGCTTCTCGCCAGCACATTCATTTACCTTGCAAGATAACTGTTTCTTGGAATTGATTTCTTCATCATTGATTCTTAAAATGTAATCGCCTTTGGTAATAATATTTTCGCAGGGGGTTATTGTACCACTTGATTTGCTCTCGATGGAATCGGTCTTTACTACAAGTATTCCGCTGCTTTTCAGATATAAGCCAGCCTGAAAGCCACAGGGATAGACGTATTTTTCATCAACTACATTGACATTTACTGTCTTTAAAAATAAGAAGCCGAACAGATGAAGGTCGATGTGGTAACTTCCAGGACTGCCGGTTATAAAAGTAACCTCTCGGCTGAAATCAGCATTTGCAAGACTGTTATTAGTACCATTCTGCGTGTTGTGAACGCTTCCGGTAACGGGGAGTGACAGGTTGATACTTGTATCGCTTTGCTCAGTTATATATATCTGTTCAGGAAAATGCTTATTAACATAGTTTACATAAGATGTAATAAGAATAAATAAAAGTGTTATTATTCCTGACCAGTAAATATACTTATTTAATAATTTATTAGAAAATGTATTTTTATTAATAAGCATAGTTTTCCTCCTTTAAAATTTATTTGAAATTTATCTGATGATATTATTATCTGCAATAATGAAGCTAAATAAAAAGGTTTATAATGCCAATATATTTATATGATTTAATTTTATTTGTCGAATTATGTCGATAGTTGCGATGCGTTTTCGTTGTAAAATTATATTTTTAAATATATAATAATAAATATATTCATTATGCGGTGCTGAAAGATAGGTTCTTTTGGCGGAAAGCATATTTATATATTATTATATGACGAGGGGAAGAATTGCTTATGAATCCATTGAAAATTGTAATTGCGGATGATAACAAGAGAATGGTAGATGTAATCAAAGAGGTTATTAATGGAGAGCCGCAGTTAGATGTTGTAGGTACAGCAACGAATGGCGAGGATACAGTTGATGTCATTAAAAAGACACAGCCTGATATTGTACTTCTTGATATTATTATGCCGCAGATTGACGGACTAACTGTTATGCAGAGGATAAGGGAGGATAATGATTGTGTTAATCCTGCATTTATTGTTATTAGTGCAGTTGGAAGGGAAGCAGTGACAGAGGATGCTTTCAATATGGGAGCTACATATTATGTTATGAAACCATTTGATAATAATATGCTGATTGACCGCATTAAATATATTGGAGGAATTATTAATATAAAGCCTGTCAATATAAAAAAATCGGTTAACGACAGTATTCCTCATAACAAACATATCCTTGAGAATGAGATTACAGGAATGATACACGAGATTGGTGTTCCAGCACATATAAAGGGTTATCAGTATCTGAGAGAGTCTATAACACTTGCGGTTAATGATCCGGATATAATAAATAGTATTACCAAAGTCCTTTATCCAACTATAGCCAAAAAGTTTGACACAACACCAAGCCGTGTTGAAAGAGCTATAAGACACGCTATTGAAGTTGCATGGAACAGAGGTAATCCGGATATTCTTAACGATTTGTTCGGATATACAATCAGTAATGGCAAAGGCAAGCCGACTAATTCAGAATTCATAGCACTTATATCAGATAATATAAGGCTTCATCAGACAGCAGTTTGATGGTTTTTTAGGAATTATACTGACAGTTTATCAGCTTTTTTGCGGTTTTTTCTTGCTATATTGAACTTTGTATATTATAATATTAACGTATTTGTAAAAATGTTTTAACAAAATTGTAATATTTAGGAGTTTTATATATGCGTAAAAGAGTATTCAAAACGTTTGCTGCAGCAGCATTGGCAACAACTATTGCGGGAACAACAATTATAGGTTCAACAGCATTTGCTGACGAAATCAGTACACTTACACAGCAGAAGCAGGATAAACAGAATGAACTTGATCAGCTGCAGCAGCAGGCTGCCTATCTTCTTACAGAGATGAGTTCTTTAGAACAGGATATGGCAGATCTCTCAGATGAGATTGACCAGACTAACGCTGATCTTGAAGCTGCGCAACAGTTACAGCAGAAACAGTTTGATGATACTAAATTAAGAATTAAATATATGTATGAAGACCAGTCAACATCAATTTCAGATGTATTCCTTACAGCATCTGATATGAGTGATGTTATTAATAAGGCAAGTTATATGCAGCAGGTATATGACTATGATCGTAACAAGCTTGAAGAGATGGCTGCAACAGCAGCATCTATCGCTGAATATAAAAGTGATTTAGAGACTAAGCAGGCAGCTCTTAATGACAAGCAGAAGGAGCTTACTAACAAGCAGGCTACACTTTATACAGCAATTGATGCTGCACAGAGTGATATCAGCAACTTTGACGAATTATTAGCAGAAGCTAATGAAAAAGCTGCTAAGGCATTAGAACAGAAAAGACAGGCAGAAGCAGCAAGAGCAGCTGCAACAAGCGGTCAGACAACAACTAAGACAAAAGTTACATCAATACCTACATCAGCTAATAATGATTCATCAGTTGCATCTAACATTGTTTCAATAGCTTACAGATATGTTGGTGTTCCTTATAGAAGTGGTGGAGCTTCACCAAGTGGATTTGACTGTTCAGGTCTTGTATCATATGTACTTGCACAGGCAGGTATATCTGGTGTTGCCCGTTCATCAAGTTCACAGGCATATGGAGGCGTTGCTGTATCAGGTGGCATAAGTGCCGCACAGCCAGGTGATGTAATATGTTACCCGGGACACGTTGGTATCTACATCGGCGGAGGACAGATGATACATGCTTCTGTACCTGGTGATTATGTAAAGGTTTCTTCAGTTAATATCGGAATGCAGATAATTGGTGTAAGAAGATACTGGTAATTGATATATTTTGAAAAATATGTTTTAATATAGTTATTACATTGATTATATTTATACATTTAGTTACATAGATGTATAGAAAGGGGATTATATGAAGAATGTTTTATTTATTGCATCAGAAGCAGTACCTTTCATTAAAACAGGAGGTTTAGCTGACGTTGTTGGTTCGCTTCCTAAGTATTTTAATAAGGATGAATTTGATGTTCGTGTTATGATTCCAAAGTATACATGTATTCCTTGGGAGTACAGAGAGAAGATGGTATACAAGACTCATTTCTATATTGATTTAGCTTGGCGTACACAGTACGTTGGCGTATTTGAAATGGAGTATGATGGAGTTACATTCTATTTTATTGATAATGAATTCTATTTTGGAGGACCAAAGCCTTATAGCTGGATACACGAAGATATTGAGAAATTTGCATTCTTTAGCAAAGCTGCTTTGTCAGCAATACCTGTTATTGGTTTTAAGCCAGACATAATACATTGCAATGACTGGCAGACAGGACTTATTCCGGTATATTTACACGAGCGTTTTGCACTTGGGGATTTCTACAATGGTGTAAAGTCAATAATGACTATACATAACCTTAAGTTCCAGGGTATATGGGATCTTAAGAAGGTAAAGGATATTACCGGATTAGATGACAGCTATTTTACATCAGATAAGCTTGAAGCATATAAAGATGCTAATTATCTTAAGGGTGGCATAGTATACGCTGACAGGGTAACTACTGTTAGCGAGACATATGCAGAGGAGATTAAGACACCTTTCTATGGTGAGAATCTTGATGGTCTTATGAATGCAAGAGCTAATGTTCTTAGTGGTATTGTTAATGGCATAGATTACGAAGTATATAATCCTATGACAGATAAATCTCTTGCGGCTAACTATAATCAGATTACTTTCCGTAAAGAAAAGTGGAAGAATAAAGTTGCTCTCCAGAAAGAACTGGGACTTGCACAGGATAAGAGTAAGTTTATGATAGGTATAGTATCAAGACTTACAGACCAGAAGGGTCTCGATTTAATTGCTTATGTTATGGACGAGTTATGTGCAGAAGATGTACAGCTTGTAGTTCTTGGAACTGGTGAAGAGAAATATGAGAATATGTTCAGACATTTTGACTGGAAATATAATGACAGAGTATCTGCTAATATTTACTATTCAGAGGAGATGTCACACAAGATATATGCAGCTTGTGATGCATTCCTTATGCCTTCATTGTTTGAGCCTTGTGGACTCAGCCAGCTTATGTCTTTAAGATATGGTACAGTGCCTATAGTTAGAGAGACAGGTGGTCTTAAGGATACAGTTGAGCCATATAATGAATATGAGAGTACAGGAACAGGCTTCTCATTTGCTAATTACAATGCCCACGAAATGCTTGGGATTATTAATTATGCTAAGAGCGTATACTATAACCACAAGAGAGAGTGGAACAAGATAGTTGACAGAGGAATGAAAGCAGATTTCTCTTGGAAGAGTTCAGCTAAGAAGTATGAGGAATTATATAATTCTTTGTTCTAGGATATAATATGACTACTTCGTAGTCACTTAGAAGTTCCTTACGGAACTTTACATGTGCAGAAAAACTGCACGAGAATTATGATATAATATGACTACTTCGTAGTCACTAAGAAGTTTCTTCGAAACTTCGGATGCGTTGAAGAACAACGCAGAAAATAGGATATAATATGACTACTTCGTAGTCACTTAGAAGTTTCTTCGAAACTTCGGATGCGTGGAAAAGCAACGCAGGGCATATGGTATAATGAGCACAAGAATTATAAAATATAGTGCTGTGTGTTATGTAATTGAATATTGTTATTTACCTGCCAGACTGATGTATGTTGGTCTGGCATTTTTTTAACAGTAAAAGAAACTTTCTACTTGCCTTTTTAATTATGTTATGGTATTATTTTATTGTTATGCGGAAGTGGCGGAATGGCAGACGCAGCAGACTCAAAATCTGCCGGTGGTAACATCGTGTGGGTTCAAGTCCCATCTTCCGCATTAATAGATTAAGGAAGTCTTTGTATAAAGGCTTCCTTTTTGTGATTTTTGGTGTAAAATATGGCTAGAATCGTTCTGTATTAATTTCAAGACAGCGTTTTAGCCTTTTATACATTCCCTGCTTGGTCATTCCAAGCTTGGTGGCTGCCTGCTCTGCACCCAGTGTATTAATCATTTCCCTGACTTCTTTAACGGAAAGATTATAATAATTGCTTGTGCGGCCTGCATTTCTTGTTTTCCATTTTTTGAGCTTTTCTTCATCGTAGGATAATACAAGCTGGTTTCTATCGAATGTATTTTTTATTTCTGCTTTGCCGCCAAAGAGACTTAACAGGTTGTTTAATGTCTTTACCTGTTCCTCATCTTCGGCAGTCTTATTTATATCAAATATCAATACATTTAAGTCGTACATAATAACCTCCATAAGTAAACTAATTAATTATTTGTCTAAAGTATAACATATAGACTATGTAATAGAAATGGCTTATATACAATTTGGCATTTACTTATAGATTGCTTGTTATGTGTTTATATTATTTGTTATGCTTATATATTGTTTGTTGTTTTTTTATATATTAATGCTGTGTGAAAAGCGAAAAGTGGTTTGTTGTTTTTAAATAAAAACTTAATAATGCTTTTATTTTTTTTATAAATGGACTATAATTCTTTAGCAATAAACATTGAGGTTATGTTTATCTAATAAATAATCATTATTATGAACAGGAGGAATTTATTATGTTGCCATTATGGCTTTGTATCCCTTTCGCAGGATTACTTTTATGTATTGCAATTATGCCACTTGTGAAAGCTGAATGGTGGGAAAGTCATCAGATACACGCAGTTATATTCTGGTCACTTTTATTTATCATTCCATATGCGGTAACAAAAGGTGCATCAACAGCAGCGGAAACGGTGCTTGAATGTATAATTAACGATTATCTTAGTTTTATTATTTTATTATTTGGTTTATTCTGTGTTACAGGTAATATATCTGTTGATGGTGATTTGGTTGGTTCACCAAGAGTAAATACAATTACATTATTAATAGGAACATTTCTTTCCAGCCTAATAGGAACAACTGGTGCAAGTATGTTATTGGTTCGTCCGCTTATTAAGATGAACTCCTGGAGACATAGAAGAAGTCATATTATGATATTCTTTATATTCCTTATCTCTAATATGGGTGGCTGTCTTACACCAATTGGTGATCCACCACTTCTTATGGGATTTATGAGAGGGGTTCCGTTTACATGGAGTTTACATCTGCTTCCAGTATTATGCTTTAACCTTGTAATTCTGCTTCCAATATTCTATATGATTGACAGACATAATTACAGACTTGATATTGCTGAGGGTAGTGTGCCTGATATAAGTAAGGAATCAACAGAATTAAAGCTTCAGGGTGCTCACAATATTATATTTATAGTAACAATCGTAATTGCCGTTGTACTCAGTGGTACACTTACTAATGTCCCAGCATTTATCGGAGCTAACGGAGAGCTTAAGGGATTACATATTGGAGAAGTAACATTCTCATTTGTTACAATGATAGAGATTGCAATAATTCTTTTATCAGCGTTATTGTCATTTAAGACAACACCATCTGAGATTAGAACCAAGAACCATTTCAACTGGGGTGCAATTCAGGAAGTAGCTGTACTTTTTATAGGTATATTTATTACAATGCAGCCAGCTCTGATGATTCTTAAGGCTGTTGGTCCAACACTTGGAATTAACAAGGCATGGCAGATGTTCTGGACAACAGGTGCACTTTCAAGTTTCCTTGATAATACACCAACATACCTTGTATTCTTTACAACTGCTGGTACATTAGGATTTACAAATGGTATTACAACAAGTGCAGGTATTATAACTGTGAAGCTTCTTACTGCTATATCTTGTGGTGCGGTATTTATGGGAGCTGGTACATATATCGGTAATGCACCTAATTTTATGGTTAAATCCATTGCAGACGAGAATGGTGTCAGAATGCCTGGTTTCTTCGGATATATGCTTTGGTCTATAGGTATTTTAGTTCCTGTGTTTATACTTGACACATTAATATTCTTTTTATAGGAGGAAGGCAATATGAGCGATAATAATATTAATAATATTAATAATATTGATAATAGTATCAATAATGAGAATGAGTCATCAAATGATGATGCTAAGACAATTGCCTACAATCTTGCTAAGAAGATATATGAACTTGATAGCAATGTATATGAGAGTGTAGGTTCAGAACTTGGACGAGTATTTATAGGTGATGCGGACAAATGTCTTGATAAGCTTAGTGCACTTATATATACTAACCCACACGGATATCTGTTAAGAAGTGAAGTTGCTCTTGTAGGAAATATGGCAAGAACAATTAAGGATAAGGAAGCTAAGTCTAAGTTTATGCGTCAGTATAATGACATATTAAACGAGATAGCAGAACTTCCTCACGGATTTGGTTCAGTTGATATACTTGATACATCAATCAGTGAGTTAAATGTATCTAACTTCCATAGAAATAACAACGATAATAGAATGATAATATGTATAAGCCGTACAGAGGGAAGTGCTGGTACTGATATCGGATTTGCACTTGCTGATAAATTAAGACTTAACTATTATGATGCTGAGATTTTCAAGGATCTTGTTATCCGTAAAGATGCAGAAAAAGATGCAAGATGGAAGAGCAAGAAGATTGACTTAAGCCACGAAATGATTAATCCAGAAAAGGCAAGACGTTTCAGCCGTAACCATGGACTTCCAGCTAATGATGCGGCATTCTTTAATGAATCAGAAATTCTTAGGGAACTTGCTGAGAAAGAGGACTTTATTGTTATCGGACGTTGTGCTGACGTTATTCTTAAGAATAACAATATACCTCACGTCAGTGTATTTATTACTGCACCTGTACAGCAGAGAGCAAGACGTATTATGGAACTTGAGAAAATTCCATATTCTAAGGCATTAAAGAGGTTGGTTAAATTGGATAAAAAGCGAGAACGTTACTATAAATTCTACACCAATAATATATGGGGGCAGGCATACAACTATGATTTATGTATTAACAGTGCAAGCTATGGTATAGATGAAGCTGTCAACCTCATATTAAGAGTTATTAACAGGGATAAATAAATATCCGTTAAATGTAACAACCTGAAATTAGTAATGTATTTTTTAATAATGCACAGACTTTTAATGGAAAGTCTGTGCATTTTCTGCTATAATGTGCGTAAGCAATGAGCCGTGCCAGTCTGAAGCCTGAGGAAGAACTGTGCTTGCACAAAGTTCTTCTTTGGGCTTTAGACTGATAGGGCGAATGCCCGACAGTTCTGGAAAGCAAAGCTTTCCAGAACCTGCATGGCGTACTAAAATACCCCAATGGTTTTTAGTCTGAATTAAGAAAACTAAATTCGGATACCCCACCAGAAGAGCGCTTACAGCGCGATTTCGTCCGTTGGTAAAATTATTGGCTCAGTGAGGCATATTATGGATAATTGCAAGCAAATTCAGAAAATGATTAAAGATTACGACAAAGGTAATCTTTCATTAAAGCAGGAAGAACAATTCATACAGCATATCCTTAACTGTGAGGACTGCAAAGAAGAACTGGAGATATATTATATTGTGTCATACGGACTTGATGAAGACAATATATCAAAAAATACCCCTCCAGCTATCAAAGCCTGCATAGACAGCTATGATTTTAAGACATTAGTTGACTTGAAATTATCTCTAAGCATAGATAAATGCAATGCAATAAGAGAATGGAATCATAATATAACAATATTGAATATTATGATAGAAGTAATTATGCTTCTGACTTTTATTATTTGTATAATAATCAGATATTATTAAAAGCTGGAATGTTGTAATACGGCATTTTGTATCCTGCTATTTACAGGATTTCCAGCTGGAATGGAGATTTAGAATGAGTAAATTGCTGCTTATAGATGGGCACAGTATATTAAACAGGGCATTCTACGGAGTGCCTGATTTAACTAACAGCGAAGGAATACATACTAATGCAATGTATGGATTCCTTAATATTATGTTTAAATTTATAGATGAGGAAAAGCCTGATTATGTTACAGTTGCATTTGATCTTAGTGCACCAACTTTCAGACATAAAGTATATGATGGTTACAAAGGCACAAGAAAGCCGATGCTTCCTGAGTTAAGACAGCAGGTTCCGCTTATGAAGGAACTACTTACAGCTATGAATATAACTATAGTAGAAAAAGAAGGCTTTGAGGCAGATGATATTCTAGGAACGATAGCCAAGAACTCGCAGAAGCAGGGAATTGACGTGTCTATTGTATCTGGTGACAGGGATTTGTTGCAGCTTGCAGATACTAATATCAAAATCCGTATACCAAAGACTAAAAAGGGAGTTACAGAGGTTGAAGATTATTATCCAGAAGATGTAAAAGAACTTTATGGCGTAACACCTGCGGAATTCATAGAGATGAAGGCACTTATGGGTGACAGCTCTGATAATATACCTGGTGCACCGGGAATAGGCCCTAAGACAGCCTCAGCTTTAATAATAAAGTATCATAATATAGATAATATTATTGATAATATATCAGAATTAAAGCCGCCAAAGGCTAAGAAATCAATAGAAGAAAATATTGAGCAGATTAAATTAAGCCGTTATTTATCAGAGATTAAGATAGATGTTGATGTCGATTATGACATTAATAATGCGGATATTAATGATATGTTTAATCAGGAGTCATATAAGCTTTTTAAGCGTTACGATTTCAAGAATATGCTTAAAAGATGTGACAATGGTACACAGTCAGAGCCTGAATGTTGTAAACATTTTAATAAGGTGGAAGATTTTGCCAAAGCCGAGGAAGTGTTTGAAACAGCAGCTTCACATATTAAAGAAAATAAAAAAATCGGACTTGGAATAATTGCAGAAGACGAGCTTCTTGGAGTTTCGATATCATATTCTGATGAGGATATATATTATATTCCAGCTGGAGGCTTTATTACATCTGATTATTTAAAAGATAAGCTTATGAGATTAATAAAGTGTTCAGATAACAGGAATATTGTAATAGATAATCTTAAAGACTATCTTTACATTTTTGATAACTATACAGATGGGAATAACGATGACAGCCTTGAAGTATCAGAACAGGCATTTATGGATATAGCAATTGCGGCATATCTTATTCATCCTAATAATGAAAGATATGATTATGAAGCACTGGCAAGAGAATACCTTTCAATGCTTGTTATGTCACAGACAGAGCTTCTTGGAAAGAGAAGCATAAAGGAAAGCTTTGATATTGATGATGCGAACTTGTTTAAACTTGCCTGCTTTAAGGCATATGTAAATTATAGATGTGCACAGCCTGTTATAGATATCCTTATATCAGAGGATATGTATTCATTATACAATGATATAGAAATGCCTCTTGTATTCGTGCTTTACGATATGCAAAGATTCGGTATAAGGGTTGACAAGAATGAGCTTGATGATTACTCAAAGGTACTTACAGAGAAGATAAATGTCCTTGAGAAAGAGATATATGAGCTTGCAGGCGAAGAATTTAATATTAATTCGCCTAAACAGCTTGGTGTTATTCTGTTTGAGAAAATGGGTATGCCTAACGGAAAGAAGACAAAAAGCGGTTACTCTACAGCAGCAGATATATTAGATAAGCTTGCACCAGATTATCCAATTGTTAAGAAGATACTTGAATATAGACAGTTAGCAAAGCTTAATTCAACATATGCTGTCGGACTTACAGCATATATTAAAGAAGATGGCCGGATTCACGGAACATTTAACCAGACAATTACTGCTACGGGAAGAATAAGCAGTACAGACCCTAATCTTCAGAATATACCAATACGAATGGAGATGGGAAAGAAGATACGAAAGGTATTCATTCCAAAAGACGGCTATGTGTTTATTGATGCTGATTATTCACAGATTGAGTTAAGAATACTTGCCCATATGTCAGGTGATGAGAAGCTAATAGCTGCATATAATTCATCAGAAGATATTCACAGAGCAACAGCGGCAGAAGTATTTAATACTCCTATAGATGAGGTTACACCATTACAGAGAAGCAATGCCAAGGCAGTTAATTTTGGAATAATATACGGAATGAGTTCGTTTGGTCTTAGTCAGGATTTAAGTATTACACCAAAAGAAGCTAAGGCTTATATTGACAAATATTTTGCGACATATCCATCAATTAAAGAATTTATTGACGGACTTGTAAGCTCTGCCAAAGAAAAAGGATATTCTCTTACAATGTTTAACAGAAGAAGAGAGATACCTGAACTTTCATCTGGTAACTTTATGCAGCGTTCATTTGGGGAACGAGTTGCTATGAATGCACCAATACAGGGAACAGCGGCTGATATTATTAAGCTTGCTATGATTAGGGTCAGCAGGGCATTAAAGGAAAAAGGTCTTAAATCACTCCTTATATTACAGGTTCACGATGAACTTTTAGTTGAAACAGCTATAGATGAAATTGATGAAGTACGACAGATATTAACAGAGGGTATGAAAGAGGCAGTAAGTCTTAAAGTGCCACTTGAAATAGATATAAAGCAGGGTAAAAACTGGCTTGAGGCACATTAATGCTATAGGCATAGAAAAGTATATTATAACTATAAATGAGGACTACTTATGAAGACAATTGGAATAACAGGTGGAGTTGGTGCTGGTAAATCAGCAGTTCTTGAATATTTAGCTGATAATTACAACTGTGATATTATTATGACGGATGATGTAGCCAAAGGATTGTATACAAAAGGTTCTAAGACATATGAAATGATGATAGCATTGATTGGCGAAGACATTGTCGATGAAACAGGAGAGATTGATAAAAAGAAGCTGGCAGATATAATATTTTCTAATGCTAATAAACGTATGGCAGTAAATAGTATAGTCCACCCGGCAGTAAAGCAGGAGGTTATCACACGCATAACGAATAATAAAATAGCTGGAAGATTAGATTATACATTTGTTGAGTCAGCACTGCTGCTTACAGAACATTATGATGTATTCTGCGATGAGGTATGGTATATAGACACATCAGAGGATATAAGAAGACGGCGCTTAAAAGAAAGCCGTGGCTATAGTGATGAGAAGATTGATAATATATTAAAGAGCCAGCAGGCATTAGAGAATATTAAAGATAAATGCAGCTATTGTATTGATAATAATAAGGATTTAGAATATACTTTCAGACAGATACAAAACATTTTATTGAGCTAAAGTGGCTCTTGTGTTAAAATGTGGGCAGAAATGAGGATATGATATGGATAAAGAAAGGAATTCCAACAATAGTTATGTGTTTGGTCTTGATATAGGAACACGAAGCGTTGTTGGCGTTGTAGGTTATCTTGAATATGGCAGATTTAAAATAGCAGCAATGGCACAGCAGCTCCATACAACGCGTGCTATGCTTGATGGGCAGATACACGATATATATAAAGTAGGTGATACAATACGTCAGGTTAAGCTTGCACTTGAAAGGCAGCTTAATATGGAACTTAAAGATGTATGTATAGCTGCTGCGGGCAGGGTTTTAAGAACAGTTAATGCGACTGCCGAGTATGAATTTGAAGAAGAGACAAGAGTTACAGCGGAGGATATATATTCGCTTAATCTTCTTGCGGTAGAGAATGCACATCATTCAATCAATGATGCCACACAGAAAGACAGATTTTACTGTGTAGGCAATACACCTATAAGATATCAGCTTAATGGTTATGATATAGGTAACCTTGAGGGGCATAAGGCTAGAAAAATATTTGTTGAGCTTATTGCTACATTTCTTCCGGAAGAAGTTGTAGATGGACTTTACGAGGCAGTAGAGTATGCTGGACTTAATGTTGCTTCACTTACATTAGAGCCAATAGCTTCAATGAATATTGCGATTCCAGAACAGTACAGACTTCTTAACATATGTCTTGTCGATGTCGGAGCGGGTACATCGGATATATGTATTACTAAAGATGGAAGCATTGTGGCTTATGGTATGATTCCATTAGCAGGTGATGAGATAACAGAAAAGATTGCAAAGAATTATCTTGTTGACTTCAACACAGCGGAGACTATTAAGATATCCGCAAGCAATCCGGACAATAAAGAGGTTGTGTTCAATGATATTATGGGACTTGAACAGAGGGTTGCTTCAAGCGAGATACAGGCAATAGCAGAAGAATCAATTGATAATATGGCAAAGTCGACATCAGATAAGATTATCGAGCTTAATGGCGGTAAGCCGGTAAATGCTGTATTCGTTGTAGGTGGTGGCGGTAAAATGCCAAGTTACACCAAGGTACTTGCTAAGAATCTTGGCATAGCACCTGAAAGAGTTGCAATAAGAGGAAAGGAAGTCCTTACAACAGTGGATTTTAATGTTGAAGGCTTTGAGAAAGATTCTTTATATGTAACACCAGTAGGTATATGTACGAATTATTATACACAGAAGAATAAGTTTATATTTGTTAATGTCAATAATGAGCGTATTAAGTTATATGATAATAATAAGCTCACAGTATTTGATGCGATTATGCAGATAGGTTATCCTAATGAGAAGCTTTTCCCAAGACGGGGTGCTCAGATTGAATTTATGGTTAATGGCAAAGTAAGGCTTGTAAGAGGTCTTGCCGGGGAAGGTGCAGTCATTACACTTAATAATAAGCCTGCCAGCCTTAATACAGCAATTGAGCAGAATGATGTCATATTTGTTGAGGAGTCAACGATTGGTGAGCCGGCTTCAATTACTTTAGGACAGATAGAAGAATTTGGTTCAGATATAACATTTGTTGTCAATGGAAAGAATATCGTCTGCCCAAGATTTGCATACGTTAATGGTGAATTAAAGTCAGAATTCTATGATATCAGAAATGAAGACTCAATAAGAATAGAGAACTTCTATACAGTAGAACAGTTATTTACATTCCTTGACCTGGACTATAAAGATTATGATGTATTAGTTAATAATATGCCAGCCAATAAACATACTAAGGTTTATGAGAATTTTATGGTTTCATTCAGCAATGTGCCTAAGCAGACAAGCTATGCTGATTTAGAAGATGATACAGAAAATGAAGATGCTGACAGAGGTTATTATTCAGATAACAATACTGAGCAGAATAATGAAGCTGGAAATGGACCGGCAGTCCAGAATGATAGTGATGATAATAATTCGTCTGATATGTCTGATGCGACTAAAGGTAATAATAATGCTGGTGATACACAAGAATCAGCCGATGGAGCTTCATTTAATACAGCACCTGATATTCAAAGGCCAATCAGGGATGTGTCAATAATCGTTAATGGGACACCTGTTGTATTAAAGGGAAAGAGTGATTATGTGCTTGTTGATTTATTCCAGTTTTATGACTTTGACCTTTCCAAACCCAAAGGAAATATTGTAATATTACATAATGGTGTCAGAAGTGAATATACAGCACCGCTAAATGATGGTGATGATATAAAGATATTCTGGGAATAACAAGCTTTAAGTAATGTGAAGAATTTATAATTCATAATAATAGAAATGAGGATTGACTTATGAGAATGATGCCGATTGCAAGCGGCAGTAGTGGCAACTGTATATATATTGGTTCAGATGATACACATATATTAATAGATGCTGGAATAAGCCGTAAGAAGATAGAAGAAGGGCTTAACAGCATAGATGTATCATTAAAGGATATAGATGCAGTATTTGTTACACACGAACATATTGACCATATAAAAGGACTTGGCGTAATGTCAAGAAAAGATGGAATACCAATATATTCAACAGACGGAACAATTAATGGAATTAAGGCAGCTACGAGCCTTGGAAATATAGACTCAGATTATTACCATATAATTGAAGCTGATACAGATATTCATCTTAAAGATATGACAATACATAGTTTCAGTGTATCGCACGATGCCAATGAACCAGTTGCCTACAGTGTATATTGCGATAATAACAAAGCTTCGGTCATAACAGATCTTGGATATTATGATGACTATATTATTGATAATCTTGAGAATTCGGATATGATGCTTGTTGAAGCCAACCACGATATTAATATGCTTCAGATAGGAAGTTATCCTTATTATCTTAAACAGCGCATACTTGGCAATAAAGGACATTTGTCGAATGATTCATCAGCAAGGCTTATCAATTCTCTTCTTAATGATAACATTAAAGGGATATACCTTGGACATTTAAGCAAAGAGAATAATTATGATAAGCTTGCATATGAAACAGTTAAGTTAGAGATAGACTTAAGTGATAATGAATACAAGTCTAAAGATTTTCATATAGAGGTAGCAAAGAGAAGTGAGCCATCAACACTTCTTGAAATATAGCACTACAGTGGTATAAATATGCGAGAGCATATTTACATAAATACATATGCACAAATGCAAAGAATGGAGGACTATTATGAAAAAATGTGTAATTACAGTCGTAGGAAAGGATACTGTTGGTATCATAGCAAAGGTGTGTACATATCTTGCTAAGACAGAAATTAATATTCTTGATATTTCCCAGACTATCGTATCAGGTTATTTTAATATGATGATGATAGTTGATTTATCAAATTCCAATACAGGCTTTGATGAAGTTGTAACAGCACTTGAGAATCTTGGCAAGGAAATTGGTGTTGTAATTAAATGTCAGAGAGAAGAAATCTTTGATATGATGCACAGAATTTAATTAACTATTATTAAGTATACGCCATTGGCGATGCGGAAATGAGGAGAAAAATGATTAACATATATGAAGTTACTGAAACCAACAAAATGGTTGAGAAGGAAAATCTTGATGTAAGAACAATTACACTTGGTATCAATCTTCTTGACTGTGCAAGCGAGAATCTTGATGAAGTAAATGAAAAAATATATAAAAAAATCACAACTCTTGCTAAAGACCTTGTAAAGACAGGAGAGGATATTTCAAGGGAAATAGGTATTCCAATAGTTAATAAAAGAATTTCTATAACACCTATTTCATTAGTTGGTGCCTCATGCTGTAAAACACCTGACGATTATGTAACTATTGCAAAGACACTTGATAAGGCTGCTCATGAAGTCGGAGTTAATTTCATAGGTGGTTATTCTGCTGTTGTATCAAAGGGTATGACAAAGAGCGACGAACTGCTTATCCGTTCAATTCCTAAAGCACTTGCATCTACAGAACTTATATGCAGCTCAGTAAATGTTGGCTCTACAAAGACAGGCATTAATATGGACGCTGTAAGACTTATGGGTGAAATAGTTAAAGAGACTGCCGCATTAACGAAAGATGCAGACTCTCTTGGCTGTGCAAAGCTTGTTGTATTATGTAATGCTCCAGATGATAATCCATTTATGGCAGGAGCTTTCCACGGAGTTACAGAAGATGATGCTATTATCAATGTAGGTGTCAGTGGTCCGGGTGTTGTTAAGTATGCACTTGAAAGTGTAAGAGGAGAAAGTTTTGAAGTACTCTGCGAAACTATCAAGAAGACAGCATTTAAGATAACAAGAGTAGGACAGCTTGTTGCTCAGGAAGCTTCTAGACGACTTGGTATACCATTTGGTATAATCGATCTTTCGCTTGCCCCAACACCGGCAATTGGTGATTCTGTTGCAGAAATTCTTGAAGAAATCGGACTTGAGAGAGCCGGTGCTCCGGGAACAACAGCAGCACTTGCACTTCTTAACGATCAGGTTAAGAAAGGCGGCGTAATGGCTTCATCATATGTAGGTGGACTTAGTGGTGCATTTATTCCGGTAAGTGAAGATCAGGGAATGATTGATGCAGTTAATGCGGGTTCACTTACTATTGAAAAGCTTGAAGCTATGACATGTGTATGTTCTGTAGGTCTTGATATGATTGCTATACCAGGAGATACAAAGGCATCTACAATATCTGGTATCATTGCAGATGAAGCAGCTATCGGTATGGTAAACCAGAAGACAACAGCCGTAAGAGTAATACCTGTTGTTGGAAAAGGTGTTGGCGAAACTGTAGAATTCGGCGGACTTTTAGGCTATGCTCCTATTATGCCGGTTAATACATTTGACTGCTCAGCATTTGTAAACAGACCAGGAAGAATACCAGCGCCTATACATAGTTTTAAGAATTAATTACACATTTTAGAATTAGTATATTGTTGTAGGTTATATGACAGATTAATTTATATGGCAAATTAGTTTATATAATGAATGATTTATATAGTTAAATAACTTACATAGGAAAAATAAAACCCCCGGAGCAAAAGCTTCGAGGGTTTTTGTGTTGGATATATTTACGGATTTATCGATATGGAAATAACATTTATTATAATTTATGTTATGATATAATATAACTACTTCGTAGTCACTTGGAAGTTTCTTCGAAACTTCGGATGCGTGGAAAAGCAACGCAGAGCACATAATATTTATGGAATTTATTCATAGAATTAAAATACAAGGGGATTTATATATGAAAGCAGTAGGACTTGTAACAGAATACAACCCATTTCATAATGGACATTTATATCATCTTAATAAAGCAATGGAGCTTACAGGGGCGGATATAAGTGTTGCAGTTATGAGCGGGGATTTTGTACAGCGTGGAGAACCGGCGGTTCTTGATAAATATACGCGTACTTCTATGGCACTTAACAGTGGAGTTAATCTTGTTATTGAACTGCCTGTTAATTATGCTGTGTCTAGTGCTGAGAGCTTTGCCGCTGGTGCTTTAAAGGTTCTTGATTATATAAAAGCCGACAGTATTGCTTTTGGAAGTGAGAGCGGGAATATAGAAAGGCTTTCTAAGCTTGCACACATTTTGTGTGATAACGAAGATACACTATATAAGGAAATATCTAAATACACTGCCAATGGAATATCCTATGCTGCCGCAAGACAGAAGGTTGTGGAGAAGCTGACGGATAAAGACACTGCGGCAATGCTTACAAGTTCTAATAACATACTTGCGGTTGAATATCTGAAAGCTATCATAAAAAATAATTTTGCTATCAAGCCTTATACAGTACAAAGACAGGGGGATAGTTATAACGATACAGATATAAGAAGTGAGTATGCAAGTGCGACAGCATTGAGAGAAAATCTTAAAAATGGAATGAACAAATGTATAGATAGTGATTGTGCAGCTGGTTATACTATAGATACTATAATGGAAGAAAATAACGATATAAATAATGACAAAAATAATAATATTAATATATCGGAATATATACCTGTAAAAGTGGGATTAATATTATCCTCAAATACGAATTATATATATCCTGATGACATAACAGAAGCGTTATTTACCAGACTTTTAGATATACTTTTTGCGAGTAGTTATGATAAAAATGTATTTATAGAAAATGTTATGCAGTATCCAGATGTAAACAAGGAGATTGCTGGCAGATTATATAAGTCCGCTATGGATATGATAACAAGAACAGTACAACAGAGGTCAGAAAGTGAAGATAATGGGGCGTTTTCATTTGGAAGCCTGTGCGAACATATAAAGACAAAAGAAGTGCCGCTTTCTAGAATAAAAAGAGCACTTGTAAGGATAACGCTAGGGCTTGATAAAAAACACATGGAAAAATATTCCAATGCACCATATATAAGAGTGCTTGGATTTGATAAAAAGGGGCAGGAGTATCTTTCATATATAAGAAAAACTGTGGAAGTCCCACTTATAACAAAGACCGCTGACTATAAGGAAATGCTGCTTGATGATATACACGCGGCCAATATTTATAATATGATTGTTGCTGGAAAATATGGAGTTAAAGAACTGGGGGATTTTGTGAGGGGACCTGTCAGGGTATGATAAAAAGTGTGAGTTAAATAAGAGGAAACATATATAATTCAACCGTTGGAAAATAGTATGCTGTTGGCACAGGTTATATATTCAGGGAGTGTTAGGTATGTATTTAATATCAGCGTATTTTGATGAAAATACTAATAAAATATTGAAACATCTGCAACAAAGAATTGCCGATAAAACAGGCAATGATTTTATGATAAGGAATAATGTTATGCCTCATCTTACAATCAGTGCAATTGAGGCAAGGAATATTGATGTATTAATTCCAGAATTTGAAAAGGTATGCAGGGGAAAGTTACAGCCTTTAGAAGAAAAAAGCGTTGCAAATAATACGATAAATATAGTATCGCTCGGACAGCTTTTTCCACGCGTGATATATGCCGCACCTGTACTTAACGAGTATATGATGAATCTTTCAATATCAATATATAATGAATTTGCAACAATTCCAGAAACTAATATAAGCAAATTTTATCAGCCATATTCGTGGATGCCGCATATTACACTTGGCAAATGTCTTGATAAGGAGCAGATGAGACAGGCATTTGCCGTATTACAGGATTTATTTATGCCTATAGATGGTCGGATTACTAAAATAGGATTGTCTACGGTCAATCCATATAGAGAAGTGATGAGTGTAGCGTTGTAGATATATTCACAGATTTAACTGTGTGGTTTGGAATTAAAAAGGTTATAGATACCATAAATGATAATGCAGCAGCTTAAATAACATTGGATTATAGACATAATTCAGTAAAATTGCTTAACATTTAGAACAATCCTCACCTTGTCTTACGCAAAAAAAAGGTATATAATGAGGGCAAAAGTAGCGGTAACATAATGGTAAACATAATGTGCCGAAATTCATATTTTAAGGAGGAGTCAGTAATCATGGCATTTATTGACACAATTTACGCTAGAGCAAAAGCAGATAAGAAGACTATCGTTTTACCAGAATCTATGGATAAGAGAACATTCGCAGCTGCTGAGAAGATTTTAAAGGAAGGTATCGCTAATCTTATAATCATCGGTACACCAGAAGAAATCGCTGAGAACAGCAAGGGATATGATATTACAGGTGCTACAATCGTAGATCCATTCAATGATCCTAATAAGCAGAAATATATCGACAAGTTCGTTGAATTAAGAGGCAAAAAAGGTGTTACTCCGGAAGTTGCAAAAGAGCAGATGGAGAAAGACTATATGTACTATGCTTGCCTGATGTGCAAGTGCGGCGATGCTGACGGCGCTGTATCTGGTGCATGCCATTCTACCGGCAACACCATTCGTCCGGCTCTGCAGCTTCTGAAGACCAAACCGGGTATCAGCTCTGTATCTGGCTTCTTCCTGATGGAAGTTCCGGATTGCGAGTTCGGTGAGAACGGTCTGTTCGTATTCGCTGACTGTGCAGTAAACACTGACTTCGATTCCAACAAGCTGGCTGAGATCGCTGGTCTGTCCGCAGAGAGCTTCAAGATGCTGGTTGGCGCAGAGCCGAAGGTAGCTATGCTGTCCTATTCTTCTATGGGTTCCGCTAAACATGATGATGTTACCAAGGTAGCAGATGCAGTTAAGATTGCTCATGAGAAGTTCCCGGAACTGAAATTGGATGGCGAGCTTCAGCTTGATGCAGCACTGGTTCCGTCTGTAGGCGAGGCTAAGGCACCGGGCAGCACCGTAGCTGGACATGCTAACACCTTAGTATTCCCGTCCCTGGAAGCAGGCAACATTGGTTACAAACTGGTTCAGAGACTTGCAAAAGCTGGCGCTTATGGTCCGGTTCTTCAGGGTCTGTCCATGCCGGTAAACGATCTGTCCAGAGGATGCTTCGCAGACGATATCGTAGGCGTAGTAGCTATCACAGCTGTACAGGCTCAGCAGGCATAATTAATACCAATTGGAATCAAATGGATGGAGAACTGGCACCGCGTCAGAGAATCTTAAATCCGTTTAATTAAGAATTAAAAGTGATAATTACAGTTCAGCCCGGTATTCATA